>Ga0207906_1000020_pt1 | contig 292099 bp, 244 predicted proteins | sample LinPmetageLP37_FD_184050 | JGI IMG/M metagenome (GOLD analysis project Ga0207906, IMG submission 184050) | Marine viral communities from the Pacific Ocean - LP-37 (SPAdes) | ecosystem: Environmental > Aquatic > Marine > Oceanic | place: Pacific Ocean | collected 2010-06-16
CCAACAAAACTGCATGCTAAATAATAATCTAAGTACCACTAAATAATTGAATCAAAATATAAACTCAGATATTGTTTATTCATTAATCAAAATAAATTTAAAAACGAGTAATTCTACAGGCTCGTTATATGTCCAAGGAGGAACCGAGGTGAGTGATAACCTGTATTTCAAATCAGCGATGTTTAAATCTAATAAATCTCTTGCTGAGTATGTGTTTTCTGAACTTAAAAAGTTGAATTTTAATCCAGAATCTCCTATCGACAGTGATTATATGTTTAGTATTGCTATGAACATCGACGGAGTGATGGTTGATGTGTACCTCGGTAAAAATGACGAGGAATCGGAAACTCCTTTATGGCAGATTTGGCCAGAACAACGCATCTCCTTTTTAAGAAGTTTTTTTGGTAAAGTCAATAAGTCACCTGAATTGAAAGCAAGACAAGTTATCGAAAACATCGCAAAAAACATTGAGGGCGTTACTGATGTCGCATGGGACATATAACAAGTTAAACCATCGGAAAATCCCTCGCAGGCCAAACAACGGCCTATACGCTCGGACTTTCCGCTGTTTAAAGCGTTAATCCATAGAAATTTTAATCCTAAACTTACGAATTAGATTTGGAAACCTAGCTCGTTTCTGTCCAAAAACGAGTTAGTCTCAGCTTTTAAATGGTTAAATTCATCTCCGAACTTGAGGCCGTTGAAGACTCCTTACAAAAGAATACGTGAGCTAGCCAAGGATGGCGAGCTAGCTTTCGAGGGGAAGGGACGCCCCATCGGAAGCGTTAGCATTTTCACTCTTTATTGTAAGATGGGCCGAAGATGGCTAAATACGAGGTCAGAAGCTAGATTAATTTCCGTCGCAATTTTTTCGCTGCTGTTGTTTGGTTAAAAGGCGAAAATGTTGCCGGAACGGCAGGGGTGATCCAAGAGGGGATTGCTGTTGATCCCCTTTTGGCCCGTGCAGGGTGGAACCTTGCGATTTCAATTCAAACGAAGTTTGCAAAGCCAGTTGTGCCGCTGGCCATAAAAGCTTAACCATCTTAAGCCAAAGATGACTTCACCACTAAACAAGAAACCTGTTTCTGCTTCCCATACAGCATCACTTGTGCCAGCTCCGATTGGCTAATCGGTACATAAGCCGCATTAATTGCATCTTTCTGTGCTTCAACAAACGGGTCGTGAATAAACATAAACTGTTCATTGTAACCACTTAATACCACCCAATGCGGGCCTTTCTCGCCATTAAATCGATAGGTGCTGATCATCAATAACACAGCATAACCGCTGTCAATCCAATGTCGAAGTTGAGTCAGACTGGGTGATGCATTGTGGATCTGAATTCCTTGTGAGGCTAATTGCTGACAAAAGTCGTCATGCACTATGGTAATGACGGCTTTTTTATTGCTGTCACGAACGCTATCAATAAAGGGGACTGACGTTGACTGGCTGTACATCTCAATCTGTAATCCGCGCTTTATGGCTGCTAAAGCCAAACCATGCACACTGCAACCACCATGACCGCTGGTCATAAAAATAGTGGTGGCTTCGCGCCAAATACTCAACTCATCAACTCGGCTCGGATTATAGTGCGTTTTTACCGCACTCATGGCCATCATTAAGCAAGCGGCGCCACACGTAAAGGGTGTGGTTTGCACATACAAAGGCATCTTGATGACTTTGCTTGGCCCTGGCGGGTCTAAGCGTTTGTGCATGCGCACGCCATCAGCTAAGTCATCGTAATAATGCACTAAGGTTTTGAGTACTTTATAACCCATTTTTAAATAAAGATTTTTGGCCGCGATGTTGTCGTTTCGCACTTCTAGGCGTAATGTAATGAAGCCGCGCTCGACCACGGTATGTTCACATTTTGTGACCAGTTCAAAGGCAATGTTGCGACCTCTAAACTCGCTCGCAACAGCAATAGAGTATAGCCTTGCTAGACGTGTGCCACGATGAAATAGCACCAATGCATAACCTGCAAGGGTGCCGTCTATGTCGGCGACTAATAAGCTGTCCAGTGGCGAGTTTATAAAGCGTTTCATCTGCCGAGAGCTGATTTTATCACCACTAAAGGCATTGGATTCGATTTGGTTAAGCTGGGATAAATCGCTGGGAATAGCTTGACGAAGCAGCATGAGTTGGCTCGAGTTGGCAAACATGATAGTGACTTAATTTACGCGCTAAACCGCACAAGAGGCAATCGATATTTATGGCTCATTTTTTAATTGTCACCGACGATGTTAATGATTGGCGTCCCTATTTACCCAGTGACCATATGGTCACAGTGCATGATTATTTAGAAATGGGTGCGTTTTCCGAGCAAAGTGCCATGCAAGTGATTAACTTGTGTCGCAGTTATGATTATTTAAGCACTGGTTATTACTGTTCGTTAATGGCTGAAGCACGCGGTCACCGGGTGATCCCGCGCGTGATGACCATTAATGATTTATCTCAGGACCGTTTTTTTAGTTTACCTCAAGCTGGTTTAGATAAGCTGCCTGATACTGTGACTGAAATATCCATGAAGCTCTATTTTGGCTATTGTGATAATCCGTCGCTTGACAAGCTTGCTCGCAAAATTTTTGAACGTTTTACTGTGCCGGTATTGCAAGTGAGTTTGTTAAAAATGTCAGGAAAGTGGCAGGTTGGCTCCATTGAGCCTGCGGCTTTTCAAGACTTAACCGAATCAGAACAAGATTTATTCGCTAAGTATTTAGAGGTGTTTTCACAAAAAGTATGGCGTTTACCTAAACCGTCGAAACGCTATCGTTATGAAATTGCCATGCTGGTGAATGAGCATGAGAAAATGCCACCATCAGACAAAGCGGCGCTGAAGTTATTTACTAAGTCGGCTAATCGTATCGGCATGGATTTAGTCCAAATTGGTTCTCACGATCTGGCGCGGTTAAGTGAGTTTGATGGCTTGTTTATTCGCTCTACCACTAATATCAGCAACTTTACTTATCGATTTGCGAAAGCGGCAGAGCAACTTGGCTTAGTGGTAATGGATGACCCTGAATCCATTATGAAGTGCACTAACAAGGTGTTTTTGACCGAGCTATTAAACAAACATAAAGTGCCAGTGCCTAAAAGTGTCATCTTTAAAGCCTCGGATAAAAACTGGGCCGATAATGTGATTAATACCATAGGATTACCGATTGTACTTAAAGTACCCGATGGGGCATTTTCCCTTGGGGTTGTTAAGGTGAACGACCGTGAAACCTTACTTGAACAAGCTGCGATTATCTTCGAGCACAGTGCGTTAATTTTAGCGCAAGCGTTTATGCCTACCGATTATGATTGGCGCATTGGCGTGCTAAATCGTCAACCTATTTATGCCTGTCGTTACTTTATGAGTCGTGGTCACTGGCAGATTTATCAACATCATCAAAGCGGCCGTGTCAGTAGTGGTGATTTTGACTGTATCGATTTAAAAATGGTGCCGCAAAATATTGTTGATGCGGCGGTTAAAGCATCAAACTTAATTGGCGCTGGTTTGTATGGTGTCGATTTAAAAGAAATTGACGGTAAGGCTTATGTCATTGAAGTGAATGACAATCCGAGTATTGACCATGGCGTAGAAGATTTGTTTTTAGGGGATTTAGTTTACGACAGGGTGATGACTGAATTTTTAAGGCGTATTCAGCTTCGCGGAATGTAATCACGATAGCGTAGGCCATGGCAAAAAAGACCTGTTAAGGTCTTTTTTGGTTAATTAGTTGTGTACTGTATTACGCATTTGCGGCGTTATATTATGCTGTTTTCACAGACCCGAAAACAATTACGTCCGGCTGCTTTTGCTGCATACATGGCTTTATCCGCTCGCTCATATAAGTTTTCTGCTTGTTGCTGTGGTAATGATTGCGCAATGCCTAAACTGCATTGAATATTATATTCGGTCAGTTCAGAATGTTTTGGCATCATATCAATAATACGTTGGCAAATAATTGCCGCTGCATCTGCATTTCCTTGAGTAATAATCACAAACTCATCACCACCAATTCTGAAAGCTTGGTCCGTATTACGGATCGCTTCACTAATTAATGCTGCAAACCCTACTAAAACGTAATCACCGGCTTTATGGCCGTGTACGTCATTGAGTTGTTTAAACTTATCCAAATCTAATATCACTAATGATACCTGACCTTGTTTGCGATTCGCTCGGGCTAATGCAATATCAAGAGCTTGACGATAATAATATCGATTGCCTAAGTTAGTTAGCGCATCAAACATGGCTTGATTAGACATTGCTTGATATTTTAATGCATTATTAAACGGTTGAATGAGCATGTTTTCAAGCCGTTGTAATAATTTCTTCTGCGCCGAGTTGAGTGGCACAGATAACTGATAAGTGATAGCAAAGCTGTCATTGTTATCGTTAATAGTATGTTTTAATTCAATACCGTAATGACGTCCCCAAACAAATTTTTGTTTATCTAGGGTCAACTGCAGTCCTTTAATCGGCAAATGTTGTCCTAGGACTTTGCCAAAACAGGCAAAAACTGTCCGAGGATCTAAACTTCCATGTAGTTGTTGAATTACTTGAACAAGGTCTAGATCAGACTCTCGATTCAAGTAAGCGTCTGAACGGTACCAGTAATCATCAGGATAGAACTCTGTTGCTAGCGCGAAATCCATAGTATTTACTCCAGTACGTTACAACTAATTGTCAATTTATTAGCAAAAACCGTGCCTATGAAAATTTTTCTATAGTTATTAGTTGCTTGTTGTTTTACTGTAGTATTTAGAAAACGTTTTATTTCCCTTTCGACACTTTTTTGACGAGGAGCCAAAGCCATAATGGAACACAGCATTTTTATCCATATTTTGTCGATGCTTGTGATTGCGATTGTGGCGATTGCATTATTACGCCGTCTCGGCTTACCTGCCATTTTAGCTTATCTACTCACTGGGGTGGTCAGCGGTCCCAGTGGTTTCCATTGGTTTACCCAGTTACAAATGCAGTCTGTGGCTGAGTTAGGTGTCGTGCTATTGATGTTCACTTTAGGGCTGGAGTTTTCTGTGCCTAGATTGTGGGCCATGCGTCGCACAGTGTTTGGCTTGGGCAGCGCCCAAATGTTGATAACGGCTTTTGTGGCTGGCGGCATCGCCATGTTGGTTGGCCAGGATTTAGTGGCCGCAATAGTGATTGGTTCAGCCATTGCCTTGTCGTCAACGGCCATTGTATTAAAGTTGCTAAACGAACAAAACTGGTTAAGGCGCAGGCACGGCGAATTATCCGTCAGTGTGTTGTTATTTCAAGACTTAGCCGTAGTGCCGTTATTGATTTTAATGCCACTGTTAGCCAAAGGCGATGTGGAAATGAGCTTCAATAGTATTATGTGGGAATTACTCACTGGTATTTTGGCTTTTGTCGGCTTAATGTCATTTGGTAAGTGGATACTGCCGCGTATTTTCGATGAAGTGGCTCGCTCACGCTCAAATGAGTTATTTGTATTATCGACCTTAGTTGTGGCCTTAGTGACGGGCGCGTTTACTCAATGGCTTGGACTGTCAATGGCATTAGGGGCGTTTATTGCTGGTATGCTACTGGGCGAAAGTCAGTATCGACGTCAGTTAGAGGCTGATATTAGGCCGTTTCGTGATTTATTAATGGGCCTGTTTTTTATCTCAATCGGCATGCTACTGGATTTCAATCTGGTAATGCAATATTGGTGGCAAGTGCTGTTAATTTTAGTCGCAGTGGTACTGACTAAAATTTTGATCGTGCATGGTTTACTCAAGCTTGTAGGCGAAAATACTAAGGTATCACTCAGTACGGCAATCAGTTTAGGTCAAGTTGGTGAATTTAGTTTTGTGTTATTGGCATTGGCGGTGAATTATCAATTGCTCAATAACGAAGTCAGCACAGTATTAGTTGCTGTGGCAGTGATCTCTATGTCAATGGCACCTTGGTTGATCCGCCATAGCCTTGATATCGCTAAAAAGGTTAGCGGTAACAAGTTAGCAGCTAAATCTGAGCCTATTGAGGTTGTTTTACCTCATTCTGATGAAAGTGACGTGGTGCTTATTTTAGGTTATGGCCGAGTAGGGCAAACAATAGCGCGCTTTTTGAAAAAAGAAGCCGTGCCATACATGGTACTCGATTTAGACCCCACCCGCGTGTCAGAGGCCAGAGCGGCGGGCGAGAACATTCATTTTGGTGATGCTTGCAGAATGGCACTGTTAAAGAAGATGGGCATCCGTGATGCCAGTTTAGTGGTGGTGACATTTTGTGAGCCACGCCAGTCTGAAGAGTGTTTAGCCGTAGCACGCAAGCTTGCTCCTGATGTAAAAATACTCGTGCGTACTCGCGATGATGCTAACTTGCATGAGCTTAAAGAAGCCGGCGCAACCCAAGTGATTCCTGAATCCCTTGAAGGCAGTTTGATGCTGGTTTCGCAAGTCTTGTTTAAATGTGGAGTACCATTAGCGCGTATTATTAAGCGTTTAGAATCAGAGCGACGTAACCATTACCAATATTTACACGGTTTTTTCTCGGGCACCGAAACTGATTTCACTCTGGATTTACTCCATGCAGTATCACTGGCGTCAAGAGCCAGTGCTGTGGGGAAAACCGTTGCTGATATTCCATGGCAAGCATTAGACGTTGAACTTAGAGCTGTGCGTCGTAAAGGGGAGGAGATTAATCCTCCGCCACCAGAGTGGGTGTTAAGGCGTAATGATATTTTAATGCTGGTGGGTAAACCGCGCAGTATCGAAAAAGCTGAAGAGTACTTGCTGCAGGGATAGTGGTTCCCTGTTTGCATCACTTTTCTGGAGTATAACTCTTCTACTTCATCAATTTTCTCAATCATAGGATCTGTATGTTAAAGGGCGCTGAGCGTTTTTTTATCAAACTTGCATCCAATTAGCAGGCTGTAACGTATACACTCTGAAGGGCTTTTTTTATTCTATATATGCAGTAACAGCCCGTATTAACGAAATCGAATCATTACCGGGAAGCGTGGCATATTATGGATCAAGACACATTACTTAACTTATTGAGTGCCAGTGCGGATGGAGATAAACAAGCTTTTGCTGATTTATACCAGTCGACTAGCAGTCAATTATTTGCGGTTAGTTTGAAAATGCTCGGTCGACGGGAGCTGGCTGAAGAGGTGCTGCAAGAAGCCTACGTAAAAATTTGGCATAACGCGACCGAGTATCAACATGGCAAGGGGTCGGTACTCACTTGGATGATCAGCATAGTGCGTTACCGAGCATTAGACATGCTGCGTTATCAAAAAGTCAGAAAAGAAGATCCGCTTGAAGAGGGCCAAGAAGCGATTTTTGATGAGCCCAGCAATGACGACGGTCCGCAAGTGCATAAAAATCAACTCGATCAATGTATGAGCGAGCTTGAACCGCAGCAAAAACAAGCGATTCATTTAGCGTACTACAATGGTTTATCGCATCATGAAGTGGTTGGGCACCTAGACTTACCTTTGGGCACGATTAAGAGTTGGATCCGCCGTGGTTTACAGCAATTACAGAGGTGTTTATCGTTATGAATTATCATGATCCTCAATTGAAAGATGCCTTGGCTGCAGAATATGTGCTGGGCACATTGCGTGGCCAAGCTAGACGTCGGTTTCAAAAATTAATGATGCAAATACCTAGCCTGCGCGAAAGCACTTGGTTATGGGAGCAACATTTACATGGTATGAACCAGTTATTACCTCCGGTAAAGCCTGATGATCGTGTGTGGCAAAATATTCGTCATACGCTGGGTTTTGTTGACAATTTGAGCCACACTCCAGCGCCGGAGGCATCCAATGTCGTGCCTTTAACAACTCGCCATCGCGTCTGGAAAGGCCTGGCCTCCATGGCAACAGCCGCAGCCATTATTATGGCGGTCATCCTGGTGAGTAACCAACCTGTGCCCGTCGCGGCGCCGCAACAAGTTGCCGTTGTGCAAAGTGCGCAAGCTAAAGCATTATGGCTTATTGAAGTCACGGCTAATACTATTGAAGTTCGCTCTACCAGTAACCTAAAACCTTTACCGAACAAAGATTATGAGTTGTGGATGGTGGCGAAAGGTGTTGAAAACCCCATCTCATTGGGCTTGTTACCTAAATCGGGCAAGCTGAGTTTAGCGAAAAATAGTCAGTTTGATGATGTCGATATTGTTGCTTTGGCGGTCAGTTTAGAGCCTTTAAACGGTTCACCGAATGGCATGCCTACTGAAGTGTTGTATACCGCAGAGCTGGCAATTTTATAATCCATTAATGGGTCTGTGAATACGGGATAACAATGATGTGTAAATGCTTATTCACGCAACAATAAGCTGAAGCATAAATCGAGACGGCCAAAGGAGATATCCTTGGCCGTTTTTTTATGGGGAAAGATTTTATTATCGCGAAATTATCACTAAATTATCACTCTAGCAGGAATTGATCATGACGAACCGTGACGGGGTGAATGTACTCAGGTTTACTGAGTATCAAGCTGCAGTATTGATGCAAAATCGATAAGGTTTCAGATGATTATCAACAAATATTCAGAAATCATCAAAAATAACTCAAATTAAGTACAGGTAAATAACCTTTATAATTCAAGTTTTTGTTGTGATTTTATTTTTATTTTAAAATTAATGCAACAATAATGGCTAAATTCTGCATCCAAAATGGAACCTGAGCCGTTTACTTACATGACTCTACTACACAACAAGGAAATGGTCATGAAAGTACTAAAAATATCCCTAATCGCCAGTATGGTATGCAGCACTTTGTTAGGCGCTAATGCATTTGCCTCAAGTCATCGAGAAGCACCGAATATCACGCGTTTTCCGACATTAGATTCTACCGATTTTTATGCATTTAACAGTTATGAAGCAGGACGTGAAGACTACGTCACCCTTATCGCGAACTATATTCCATTGCAAGACGCCTACGGCGGACCTAACTATTATGCGATGGATCCTGCTGCGGTATACAGCATTCATATCGATAACGACGGTGATGCAGTAGAAGATTTAACCTTTCAATTTAACTTTACCAATGAGCTTGCCAATAATAATCAAGGTATTGCGTTAACGGTTGGTCCAGCTGGAAATCAACGCAGTGTGTCAGTCCCGCTTAAAAATATTGGTGGCATTACAGCAGCAGATCAAAGTGCGGCAAACTTTAGCGAGTCGTATCAGTTAACACTTGTTAAAGGACCACAAAATAGCGGTAGTGCAACAGTGTTGAGCAATACTGCTGGCGGGATGTTCCATAAACCTCTGGATTATATTGGTAATAAAAGTTTCGGTGATAGCAGCGCTTATGCAAGCTATGCTGGACAATTTATTTACGAATTTAACCTCGACGGTTGTGCCAGTCCTGGTAAGGTGTTTGTCGGTCAACGTAAAGACCCTTTCGTGGTTAACTTAGGCAAAACTTTTGACTTAGTAAACTATGTACCAGTGGAAGGTGATAGTGCTCCGGGTGCTGGTGATCAAGGCGGTTTTCCGGGTGGTATTACCCAATCAGCCGATAATGATGACTTAATGGATAAAAATGTTACAGCCATTTCAATTGAAGTACCAAAGACATGTTTAACCACTCAAGGTAACGGCACTATCGGTGCATGGACTACCGCCAGTTTACCGCAAGCGCGTATTTTAAATCCAAATGCAAAAGTAGGTAAAACTGAAGTTAACGGTGGGGCATTAACTCAAGTCTCTCGTCTAGGTAATCCGCTGGTGAACGAGTTAGTGATTGGCCTAAAAGACAAAGACACCTTTTCGACTTCAGAGCCTAAAGATGATACTCAGTTTGCTGATTATGTTACCCACCCAAGCTTACCAGAATTGCTCAATATTTTGTTTAAAGACGCAGTTAACCAAACTTTAGGCACAAATATTGAGACATTAGCACCAACCAATTTCCCTCGTAATGATCTCGTTACTGCATTTCTAACAGGCTTTGCTGGTGTTAACCAACTTGAAACGGTGACGCCATCAGAAATGTTGCGTCTTAATACCGGTATTCCAGCAAAACCTCGCGATATGCAGTCCGCTTTTGGTGTTGCAGGCGATGATTTAGCTGGTTTCCCTAATGGTCGTCGTCCTGGTGATGATGTCGTTGATATTGCCCTGCGCGTGGTCATGGGACGTTTATGTTACCCGATCCCAGTTAATGGAACAGATACTGATTTAGGCCTTTGTACTAGTGATGATGCCAGTGTTGGTACTGTGCCATTTACAGATGGCGCACCGGTTGATGCGACTATGATGATGGATCACTTCCCCTATTTAGCGACGCCACTTTCTGGCTCAAAATAAGGAACACAAGATGAATACTTCTATTCAATATGCGACTCGCCAGCTTATTAACGCTATGGCTAAGCCAGTGGTATTAGTCAGTGTGATCAGCGCAGGATTATTAGCTGGGTGTAACTTAGATGATGATCCAATGGCAATGGTTAAAAACAGTGCGCCTATGGTAAGTGGTTTGATGCTGTCTACTGTGACTGAAACTGCGGTAACCGATCAAGTAGCTGCCACCGACAAGGACGGCGATACCCTGACGTTTACGCTAGTGGATGAACCCACGCTGGGATCGCTGAGCTTAATGGCAAATGGTGAGTTTACCTATACACCGGCAAATGAAGTCACTGGCATGGACAGTTTTACCTTGGCTGTGAGCGATGGCGTAAATGATCCTGTTACTGCGCTGGTAAGCATTACTATTGATGCTGAGCAAGTGATGTTTTCAAGTTTAAGTCGTCAGGCATTTTCACAACCAAGCCAAGCAGCACCTTTGCGTGTTAATGGCCGTGTAGTTGACAACGATGTATCAACGACTGATTTTTACGATGACTTATTACTCGACTAAGAGTGCGTTTGCTATTAGCTCAGGTAACAATATAAATAGGACAATATACCCTGCTATTGCAGCGATTAATCATCTTATTAACAGGGTGTTAGTGGTGCATTACAGGGTATAAATGACCAAGGATGGCATTTTGGAGGCGTTATGCAAGTGACAACAGGGCGGTTAACACAAATGATAAAGTACCGACACTCTATGGTTAATATGGGCATGTTTGCCAGCCTATGCTTATTGTTCATCGGTAATAGCCTTGCGGCGCCCTATACACCTAAGGATAACAACGAAGTTGTTGCAACTTGGAAGGTGTTTAATGATACCGATCAACAGATGAGTTTAGATGACATCAGTGATTTTATTGAACAAGGACAATATCCTGGTGAGGCGGATTACCGTTATGGCCGCGCAAAAGCTTGGTTACAAACCAAGATGGCTAATGCCAGTCCCAATGCGCAAACCTATTACTTATATGCTCGGGTATTACAACATCAGCATCAATTCGATCGGGCATTAAAAGCGTTAGATCGCGCTATTGAATTAAAGCCAACCGCGGTTAACAGTTGGTTATTAAAAGCCAATATTCATCTGGTACAGGGGGATATTGTTGCAGCAAGACAAGCGTGTTTAACGTTAATCGGTAAAGCCGATATTTTATTGATTTCTACCTGTGCTCTAGAGGTCGCTAGCCAAAATGGCAAACTGGCTGAAAGCTATCAAGAATTGGCTCGTTTGTATCGCTTGTATCAGCCGGCGAATGAACCAGAAAAGACTTGGCTTGTGCAAATTCTTGCAGATATGGCATTAAAGCAAGATTTAGCAGAAGCAGCATTAGGCTATTTAGATCAGGCGAACATGGATAATGCGCCAGTCAGTTTATTAGCCTTATGGTCAGATGTGCAGTTGTCACTTAATCAGCATCAAGTTGTGTACGACAAACTGTCTAACGTCATTGAGCAACATCCCGTGCAGGATGATGCATTACTGTTGCGCCTTGCCATAGCGGAAAAATACCTTGGCAATACTGTAAAATGGCAATGGGCTTTTGCCCAACGCGTGAAACTGCGCGAGCAAAGACATGATAGCTTGCATGCATCCGATTTAGCACAATATTACTTAAAGGTTGATGTACAGCCCAAAAAAGCACTTTACTGGGCTAAAATAAACTGGCAGGTAGCACGTCAAACTAATGACAGAATGCTATTAGAGCAAGCTAAGGCATTGTTCAGTCAGGCTAAAAATGATAAAAAGTCAGTACAAGCTAGTGGCAATCTTACTGTCGAAAATTTAGCAGGCTAAGGATAAATCAGTGAAAGCATTAACAGGATTTTTTTCGATGATAAAAGGCGGTTTATTATTGCTACTGTTGCTGTTCAGTCATGTCAGTTTTGGCCATCAAATGAGCACCAGTTATTTGTCTGTTAACTTGGATAAGCAAGGGCAAGTTGATGGGACTTGGCAAGTGCGCCTTTTCGATATCAACCAAATCGTTTCTATTGATGACAATCAAGATGGCCAACTTACTTGGGCAGAGTTACAAGCTCATCAAGTGTCGGTGATGGATTATTTACGCGCATCATTAATGATCAGTAGGCAACAAGATTGTCCGCTCAGTTTTAATCCAATCCAGCAAATTGATCAGCATTTTAGTGAAGGGTATTTGGTTAGTTCATTTAACGCTGCCTGCGATAGCTCTGGTCCGTTATCGATAAATTATAATGCTTTTTTTAATATCGACTCCGATCATAAAGCTATCACGACAATTATCACGTCCGATCATCAATATGCTCGTGTGATCAGCAATGATAACCGCATAATATTGATTAACTTAGGTGAAAGTCAGGTGAGTGACACATTTACTGAATATGTGTATCAAGGGATTATTCATATTTGGAAGGGCACTGACCATGTTCTATTTCTGCTGGCGTTGTTATTAACCTGCGTATTAGTGCGTGAGCAGAGAAAATGGAATCCGATAGACAATCCTAAGCAAATATTTAAAGACACAGCATGGATTATTACCGCGTTTACACTTGCGCATTCTGTGACATTAACGGCCACAGCATTAGGGATACTCAATTTTAGTAGCCATTGGGTTGAGCTGGGTATTGCATTATCGGTATTGTTTGCCGCACTAAATAATGTTTGGCCGATTGTGTTGCGATTAGGCTGGATTACCTTTGCATTTGGTTTATTGCACGGTATGGGGTTCGCGGGAGTATTAGGTGAACTTGGACTGCCAGAAAATCAAAAACTATTAGCGATTTTAGCTTTTAATGTCGGCGTTGAAATTGGCCAGCTGGCGATTCTAGCTCTAGTGCTGCCGTTGTTAATCTTTTTACGCCATACAAACTGGTATCGAAACTGGGGCATGCAGCTTGGATCTATCGCGATTGGCTTGATGGCGATTCAGTGGTCAGTAGAACGTTTCTAATATTGGTTTAATAAACAAGTCGCCAGCACTTATCTGTGGCGACTTGTTATTGAGAATATGCTCTCGGCAATGGATTAAACTGCGTGGCGTTAGCGCTTACTGGTATTGGTTATACAGAAATGCGCCAACATGACTGTCTGGTCACTAGCCTTTAACCTACCCCTTAAGCAGCAGTGTTAACCCAGTAGCATTGGACTAAGCCCAATGTCTTTAAGGAATATCTTTCAGTACTATCTCTCAGTAATATCCCTTAGCAACAATATGCACACTCTATGGCTATCTTTTCATCGCCACAACCTGATAGCCAATACTGATGATTCATATTGATTGGTGATACGTTACCCGTTAAAAAACCTCTAGGTTATTGCCTGTCTCAATTGCCGTTTAATGTCACAATATTATAACAATGGTCGCATAAAACCAGTTTGTCACTGGTTTTGCTAATTTGTCGCAAACATAAGTAAAACTTTTTTACGGGTTAATTCGTATGATGGTTCGGTTTGCTGCTGTATCTGTGTATTGATAGCAACGCTGAGTGCGTAATCTCAATAATATAGTGTGTTTGAACGAGTTTTTTGTCCGAAACACCAGCTAAGCCTAGATATTGCCCGCTTTCTTCCATAGAATGGCAAGTTAACTTTTTTATCAGCAGCCAGTGTTTATTTTGCTGCGGTTTTATTAGGTATATTGATGTCGGCGAAACTGTTTAATCTTCCCATTAAGCTTTCATTAGAGATGATTGCGAAACTGTTTTCGGCCACGCAAATTCAAAAAGCGCAAAACTATTTGATCCAAGGCCGGGTACTCGAAGTTACTGCCAGCAGTAACAACCATGATATTGAGGCCTATGTAGAGGGATCTGCTGCCGAGCCTTATCGTCAAGAAATTACCCTAGTCAACGTTAATCACAAAATTGTGATGCGATCTCATTGTACTTGTCCGGTCAGAACCAATTGTAAACACGTTGCTGCAGCTATGCTGGCACTGGTGGATAAAAAACCGGTTGAAGAACAGCGCATTCATCAATGGTTACGCCAACTTGATGAACAAAAAACGGTAGCAGAATTTGAAGATGAAGAGGAAGAAAAAGACCGCATTATCTATGTGTTATCTAATGATCCTCACGGCATATTTGTCGAATTCAAACGCAGTAAATTAAATAAAAAAGATCAATATAATAAAGGCAGTAAGCTGGCATTAGCCGATATTCGTTATAGCATGCCTTGGTGGATAGATCCTGAAGATAAACAAATTATTAGCTTGCTATTATCATCTAATAATCAAGGCTCAAAAATTTATATCGATGGCGAAATTTCATTTTTAGCCCTGACAAAAATGCTTGCCGCCGAAGTGTGTTTTTGGGAAGAAAATCGCACTCCATTGACCTGGGCCAAAGCCATTACCCCAGAGTTTATCTGGTGTGAGATAGATAAAAAACATACTCAAATGCAAATGCGCATGCCTGGGCTTGAAAATTGGGAGTTTATTGCCACCGAGCCCCCTTTGTATGTGGAACTAGACTATTTGCATTTAGGCCGAATAGACACAGATTTACCTGTGAAAAAACTCAGTTTGTTACAGCATATGCCGCCGGTGCCATTGGCTCAAGTTGATGCGATTAGCCATAAAATGCTGCAACATTTTTCACCTAAAACCGTGCCTGTTCCAAGCGAGATTGATTTTTGCGAGATAACCGCGGAACTGGTTACACGTTTAACCTTTACGCGTGAGTTTTTCAGCAGCAGTCAGATCATGCAACCGGTTATTCGAGTCGATCATTGTTATGGTGAAATTACTTTCAATGCCTCGACTAAGCCAGAACGGATTAGCCTAGTTAAAAAGGATCAGGTGCAATATCAAGTGCATCGACAGGTAGATCATGAATTAGCCGCGCTGCAATCATTAACCGATATTGGCTTAGTGACGCTTGAGCCCGATCCTGTCTTAGTCAGTTCACATAAACCCTATTATGTCAGTGTTGGTTTATTACCTGAGTCTATTTTTGAATGGTCTGAGTTGACCAGTGATGGTCTTGATGCGTTAAGTGCATTGGGCATGGACATTCACTTTGATGATGATTTTGACCTACAAATTACTGATGCACAACTTGATGTCGACTTGGTTGACGATGATGAGTCGGGTTGGTTTTCGTTATCACTCAGTGCCGACATTGATGGGCAGAGTGTACCGTTATTGGCTTTAGTAGCTCGTTGGTTACAACAAAATGGTGAACCAGCAGATGACGATGAATTGCTGTTACCTGGTCCTAATGGCGGCTTTATTAAAATTAAAGCCAAAACCATTAAGCCACTGATCAGTATTATCCAAGAGTTATTTAACCGCCATTCTGGTGATGTAATTGCAATACCTCGTAACCGTGCGCATATTTTAAATGATTTGTCTGCTAGCGATGTGCGTTTGCTTAATGGCGAGCGAGTGCGCAACTTAGCCACGAAACTGGCTGAGTTTAAAGGAGTTGTTCCGGTTGAATTACCCAATGGTTTACATGCGACATTACGTGATTACCAAAAACAGGGTTTTGATTGGTTGTGTTTCCTCAAGGAATATCAACTGGGCGGCATTTTAGCCGATGACATGGGCCTTGGTAAAACAGTTCAAGCTTTGGCATTTCTACTCAAAGCTAAACAAGAAGCGACTGAACATCGCACCAGTTTAATTGTCTGCCCGACCAGTTTAGTTGGTAACTGGTTAAAAGAAGCCAACAAGTTTGCACCATCGCTCAATGTCGTGGTGATCCACGGTAATAAACGCCAACCATTATTAGACCAAATTAACCAGTTTGATGTGGTCGTGACCACTTATCCTTTAATGTTGCGTGATGAAGCTATTTACTGTGAATATGTGTTTGAACACATTATTTTGGATGAAGCACAACAGATTAAAAATGCCCAAGCCAAAGTCACTCAAGTCATTAAAACCCTCAAAGGTAAGTTCCGCTTGTGCTTATCAGGTACGCCACTTGAAAATCATTTAGGTGAATTAAAATCGTTGATGGATTTTTGCTTACCGGGTCTATTAGGTCAGCATACTTACTTTAATAAACAGTTTCGTGGTCCGATTGAAAAGCAGGCTGATGTCGAAAAATCCTTGTTACTGAGCCAGCGTATTGCGCCCTTTATGCTGCGACGCACTAAACAGGAAGTGGTATCAGAGTTACCTGAAAAAACGGTAATTATCCAAACCTTGGAGCTTGAAAAAGACCAACGTAATTTATATGAATCTATCCGCTTAGTGATGGAGAAAAAATTGCGTGAGTTGTTTGCTAAAAAAGGCGTATCGAGCAGCCATATTGAGTTTTTAGATGCGTTACTCAAGCTTCGCCAAGCCTGTTGCGACCCTCGTTTAGTTAAGCTTGAACAAGCTCAGCAAGTAAAAGATAACGCTAAAATGACTTGGCTTATCCAAAACCTGCCTGACATGATTGAAGATGGCCGTAAAATTCTTATCTTTAGCCAATTTACTGGCATGTTAGCGCTGATTGAAGATGAGTTAAAACGCTTGGCGATTACTTACAGTAAGCTGACAGGGCAAACACGCGACCGTCAAACCCAGATTGATGCGTTTCAAGAAGGCGGCAACTCAGTGTTTTTGATCAGTTTAAAAGCTGGCGGCACCGGGCTTAATTTAACCACTGCGGATACCGTTATTCACTTTGATCCTTGGTGGAACCCAGCCGCAGAAAGGCAAGCAACTGATCGTGCCCATCGTATTGGTCAGTTAAATCCGGTCTTTGTGTATAAGCTGATTGCCCAAGGGACTGTTGAAGAGAAAATTCAAGAAATGCAGCAGCATAAGCAAGGTTTAGCGGACAGTATTTTATCGGATGGTACTCAAGGTCCATGGCAGGGCAGTGCCAATGATTTATTAGCTCTACTAAGTTAACTCACGGTGAAGTTAATTGAATAACAGATGGTTAATGAGGTAACGTGATTGCCAGCAGTGTACTTTAAACGAGGTTCGTCGCAGCCAAGACAACGGCGCTCAAATCGGCCCACACCTGTTCAACATATGGCGTATTTTGAGCAAGTGTTTGCCGAGCTTCGGCTTCATCCTGAAAAAATAGCGATTGTGAGACACAATATTGCTGAGTTTCAGGCTCAGCCATACTTGAAGAAAGGTCTGCATACGGCAATCGACAGATTGTTGTTAGTGTTTGAAGATGATGACGACATTGAACGTTTGTATCGACAAGTGATGAGTGATGATATTGGTCAGAGGGTAAGGCGTTATCCGCTTATTTTTAAAGGTATTATCTCAATATCGTCAGACCTGATTTAAGTGCATTTTGCCTATGCCCATATCATGTTTGCTCCAATCGATATGGGCGTAACTCATGCTTAACAGTAGCCTTAGATTAACGCCCTAATCAGCACGCTGTGATCCAATGACCGCTTATTTTATTACTCCTTTTAGCTTCATTGAGCCATGATCCCAAAACCATCACTTCAACTCTGTTCCTCTCAGCTTACTCATTTTATTAGATCAATTTATTTACTTAGAACACTTGCAGCATAGTCGATTGCATTTACCTGATGGCATATTACAGATAATCACGATTGCTGGTGGAAAGACGGGCTTTATCGTTAAGCCAAATACCGTTGGAGTATTAAAGATGATTCATATTGTAGGGGAAATACATAAAACGATTAAGTTTTTCTGCTATTAATAACTAGAAGCTCTACTATTAATAAATAGAAGTTTATGTTCAAACGACTTGGTTTCACTCTCTTGCAAAGCTGAGCCCATGTTGTCGTGATAAACCCAGTACAAACAAGGAACCTTAAATCGGGATAATATCGGATATCAAGCCGTCCTATGTCCTGACATTGTGATGAGTAAAACCCATATTCAAATTTGGCTCGTTTATCCCATTGCTTAACCCAATCTGAGGTTAAGCCGATATCAATGATCTTCGATTAACGCCTACCTCGATCAACATTATTTCCGATTAATAGCAGAGGGTCAGTTCAGTTACTAGTGCGATATTGTGATGTTATTTTGTGAATGCTCAATTAAGGAGTTTTATATGTTAAGGACTTTGAATCTGTTTTGCGATTCACCGATTAAACAAAGGATTTATGACCAATTGTCTGTCAAAGGTTTTCTTAACCTTGTCGTATTTGTGTTACTCGTCTCATGGACAAACCTTGTTAACGCTCAGACAACAATACCCAAAACGGATGGTAAGGCCTTTTCCCATGACACAGTCGTCGAGATTGCACGTAAATTGTCGCAGAAACCTTTTATTGAACCTAAACAAGCCCCTGAAGCGCTGACTAAAATAGATTATTCCACCTATCGCCAAATTAATTTCCAGCAAGATGCCGCTATTTGGGGTAATGCACCCACACCTTTTTCTATACAACTATTTGCGCCTGGCTATATCTATAAACAGCTAGTCGACATTGATGTGGTCGAAAACGGTAAATCATTTCCGGTTGCCGTGTCTGAATCATCATTTAGAGTGCCAGATGAGTCAATTGGTCAATTACTGCAACAAGTCGGTAAATATGCCGGTTTTCGTCTGCATTACCCTATTAATCGCGATGATTATAAAGATGAGTTCTTAGTGTTTCAGGGGGCCAGTTATTTTCGGGGAGTATCTAAAGGGCAAGCTTATGGTTTGTCGACCCGTGGACTAGCCATTAATGTTGCCGATCCTAAAGGCGAAGAATATCCGCTGTTTAAAAAATTCTGGATCGAACGTCCATCAAGCCACCAAAAGGCGATAGTGGTTCATGCGTTGCTAGACAGTGTTAGCGTAACCGGCGCCTATCGTTTTGCTATTTACCCTGGAGATCCAACTCGAATGGGGGTCGATGTAATGCTTTTCCCAAGGCGAGATGTGCAAAATGTGGGTCTGGCGCCGTTAACATCAATGTTTATGCATGGCGGTATAGACCGTGCTGACACAGCAGATTACCGTCCAGCGGTGCATGACTCTGAAGGCTTGCTGATGGAGAAAGGTAATCGTGAGAAAATTTGGCGACCACTGAATAATCCACGGGGATTGCAGGTGAGTTCTTTTATGGACGAAAATCCTAAGGGCTTTGGTCTGATGCAGCCACATCGACAAGTTGATTACTATCAAGATCTTGAAGCCAAATATCATCAACGTCCATCCGCCTGGGTTGAACCAACAGGTGATTGGGGCAAAGGCAGAGTAGAACTGGTTGAGATCCCATCGGATTCGGAGGCCAATGACAATATTGTTGCTTATTGGAAACCAGAAAATGGATTGAAAAAAGATCAGCCATTTGCATATTCATACCAACTCACTTGGGTAGATAATATTCCCAAAACTGAGGGCAAAGTTAAAGTCGTTCGAACGGCTGGTGGTCGTAAGTTATTTACCGATAAAAACGAGATCGTTATCGATTATAGCCATCTTAGTGCAAATGATGTTAGCAACATTAGCGTTGATGCGAGTATCAGTAGTGGCGCGATTTTAGAGGCCCGTATTGAGCCCAATCCCAATGTTGATGGTGCAAGAGTGTTTGTTACTTTTGATCCAGAAGATGCCGATGTAGCTGAATTACGTGTACAGCTGAGGAATAACGATAAACCGCTTGGCATGACGTGGTTGTATCGATTTACGTCGGAGGACTGGCCTTTATGATACAACAAGATAATGCTTTGTCGGCGGCAATGACCGAAAAAAATCATCGTAAACGAGCCTTGCCTGACGAATCGCCATTGGTTATGAATCGTCATGAAGTTTCTGAGGCTGGTCATCGATTGAATTCCAGTCAACAGACTATGTGGTTTAGACTTCGCACGTTTGTTGCCCAATTATTTGTGTTTATGGTCACTGCGGGCTTATCTACTTACGGTATAAGGGAAATGTATTTGGTGCTAAACACCAATAACATTACCAATTTACAGATAGTCTTTTTAGTGTTGTTTAGTATTAACTTTCTTTGGGTTGCTTTTGCTTTCTCACAGGCCTTATTGGGTTTTCTATTGCATCTTAAGCCGCGGTTAGTAAAAGAGAGCGAAATAGACCCCAGCTTTAAAACGGCTATTTTACTACCGATTTATAATGAAGATCCGCTGCGCATTAGGGCTACAATTGAAGCCATGAGTGCAGATCTCATTGCTACAGCGCCAGGCAAGTATGCTTTCTTTATTCTCAGTGATACTAATCGAGCTAATGCTTGGATTGCTGAAGAGGCTACCTTTTTAGCACTTATCAATAAATATCAACCAGAGTGTCCAGTGTATTATCGTCGTCGTCACCAAAACAGTGAACGTAAAGCCGGTAACATCGGTGACTGGGTGCAACGTTGGGGCGGTGATTATGAAGCCATGATAGTGCTTGATGCTGACAGCATTATGAGCGCAAAGTCGATGGTGACACTGTCACGTCGTTTGGCCGCTGCGCCAGGTGTCGGCCTTATTCAAACCTTGCCGACACTTGTTTTCGCCAATACCCTGTACAGCAGGCTACAACAGTTTGCTAATCAATGTTTTGGTCCCATCTATGCTGCGGGCTTGTCGGCTTGGCATGGTTTGTCTTCAAATTTTTGGGGACACAATGCCATCATTCGCACTAGAGCCTTTGCTGAATCCTGTCATTTGCCTATTCTGCCCGGTAAAGCACCTTTTGGCGGCCATGTATTAAGTCATGATTTTATTGAAGCGGCGCTGCTGCGCCGTGCGGGGTGGGGGGTACGTTTTGATACCGATATTGAGGCTTCATTTGAAGAAGCCCCACCTTCGTTACTTGATGTGATGATCCGCGATCGACGCTGGTGTCAGGGCAATTTACAGCATTCGGCTTTTATGTTCGCCCGAGGTTTTTCCTTGCCAACCCGTTTGCATCTTTTGTCTGGGGTCATGTCTTACCTAAGTGCCATTTTTTGGTTAGCGTTAATTATGGTGGGGCTGGCGATTGCCGTTCAGGCGGCTTTTATTCGCCCTGAGTATTTTGCTAATCCATCGCTGTTTCCAACCTGGCCAGTATTTGACTCTGAGCGCGCGTTAAGTCTGTTTGTGGTTTCAATGGCAATTGTATTGGCTCCCAAAGCCTTTGGCTGGTTTGCTGCGATGATTAATATTCCTCGGTGCTTAAGATTTGGTGGTCCCATCTTGTTAACCTTGAGTACCTTATTCGAAATGGTAATGTCCGCTCTGTATGCGCCAATTCTGATGGTGTCGCAGTTTGGCGTGGTGTTATCTATATTTCGAGGTAAAGACAGTGGCTGGATGCCCCAATCAAGAGATGACGGCGCATTGAGCTGGATACCAGTGATGCGTGCACATCTTGGCCATACTGTGTTTGGTGTTGTACTTGCTTTGACTGCAATGTTGCTAAGTAAGGAATTGTTTTACTGGTTATTACCGATCACCATAGGGTTAATGTTATCTATCCCACTTTCATGGTTGAGCGGCGGCGCGCGGCGCACGAAATGGATTAAAACCATTGGGTTACTGCGAGCGCCAGAAGAAAAGAAACCAGTTCACATTCTGGTTGAATTGAAAGCCAACCTGGCTAAAATGCCACATCTACAACACATGCATCCGTTCAGTCGACTGGTGAATAATCCACAGTTATTTACATGGCACCTTGCTCAGTTACCTGACTTAGATGAGCAAAAACCGTTGTTTTATGCTCCGAGGATCATTGCCGAGTGGAAATTGGAGCATGCTGAAAGCTTATCGCAACTGGAATCATGGTTAGAACCGGCAGAAGTCATAGCCTTACTCAGCAAAGCGGATTATCTACAAAAGCTGCAAACAATCGGCAAGTAATGTCTGTCATAGAATTAAAAAGGCCCGAATAACACGTTATTCGGGCCTTATAAATTCTCAAGCTTAGACTCTAGATGATGATTTCATATCGGCTACTATGACGTTGAGCCATGATGGACTTTACATCATGATTAATTGTTAACCATCACACGTGTTGCAAAATCAGTTGGCCCTGCCAAAATGGCGCGGCCAACCGCCACCAGATCTACTTGCTTGTTCGTTAAAATGGTCTCAATGTAATCAAGGGTTTCAATGCCGCCAACACCAATAACCGCAGCAGCAGTTTTACCTGTTAATGGCGCAGCATCGGCAACTAAAAAGCCTTCGCCGCGGATATCTTTAGGTCTGTTCCAACCGCCAATGCCTGACGACACATTAAGTATTTCAACGCCCACATCAACTAACCACTGGCTAACTTGGCCCATATCGCTGTGGGATAGGCCTCCTGGGTAACCATCTTGACCGGGAATACGGGTCATTATGGCTAACCTTGGCGCGGCTTGTTTTATCTGACTGACCATTTCTAGCAAGATTCTGGCGCGATTTTTAACACTGCCACCGTATTGGTCTGTACGTTGATTGGTTAGCGGCGATAACCACTGATTGATACCATAACCATGAGCACAATGGATTTCGACTAAATCAAATCCAGCTTTGTCGGCACGAATAGCGCTATTGACGAAGTCTTGCTGCCATCTTGCGATATCATCCAGTGTCATGGCGCGCGGTGTGGGTAATACGCGATCGTATGCTGGCACTACAATGCCAGAAGGACCCATAATATCGGTGCTAATAGCAGCACTGTCTTTGCCGCCGCAATGGGTAATCTGTAAGCCTGTTTTAACATCCATTTGGTGTAATAGCTTGGCAATTTGACTCAGTCCAGGTAAACAGGCGTCATCATGGGCGCCAAGCTGATTTGCTTCGCTGCGACCAGCTAGATTGACATGGCTATACTCTACCATCACTAAGCCCGCACCAGATTGGGCTAAGCCTTGATAATGGCTAAAGGTTTTCTCGGTGGCTAAACCATTATTGTCTGCCGTTTGGGATGCCATAGGCGGCACTACAACACGGTTTTTTAAGGTTAATCCATTGACTAATGTTAGGGGGGTAAAGCGTACAGTGCTCATTGCAACATCCTAAATATTTAACACAATCAATATGCCAGCAATCAACATAATACTGCCTGCGGTTCGATTGATTATGGTGACCGCATTGGGTGAGGTAAATACATGCTTTGCACTAGAGGCTAAATAAGCATAAGTCAGATTAACAGAACCAAAAGCCAGGGTTGCAGTAGCCAGTATGATAATAACATCGGTCACATCTACTTGGTTCATCGGCACAAAGGCAGGGAAGAAACTGACGTAAAATATTAAGGCTTTAGGATTGCCTAGCGCAATTGCTGTGCCGGTGATGATATTCTTAAGCTGACTGACTTTGGGCGTGGTGGCTAACTGAACACCCTTTGCTGTGTTTCGCAGCATACTGATGCCAAGCCAGCATAAATACAGCGCACTAGCGTATTTTATTAGCTCAAATGTTGGCCCCATGGCGTTAGCTATTGCCGATAACCCAAACAGTGCTAATAGGATATAAATAAAATCCCCCAGCAATACACCAAAGGTAATGGCAGTACCATGATTAAATCCATTCGAAAATGATTGCGATACCACCGCAAATACAGCCGGACCTGGCACTATGGCTAAAATGAGCATAGTGAAAAACAGCGCGATAACTTGTTGTAATAGCATTATCTCAGTTCAACTCATATTAAGGGACAGGATAACTTAGCAAAATATTTTTGCGATTATAGCGTAAAGTGATGCTGGTAATGAACAGGTTAACGCTAAAGTATCCATCTAAATTTATTGAATTTTTTATATCACTTGGGTTTATTCTATCGTTTTTGCATCTGTGTTACATTGCGAAATTAAATTAATCATTTGTTCAGTTGAGTATTGTTGTGAATATTATTTTGTTAACTCATCCTCGCGAAATGTTACGAGCCAATAATACGGGCAAGTTAGTGTCTCAGGTGTTAGGCGAGCGCGCTCGTGTGGTGGAGTGGCACCGTAAACAGCCTGATGCTGAATTATTACGTTTGATTGCAGCTGGTAAGGTGGGGTTGGTTTTCCCCAGTGATGATAAAAATATTTCACAAAAAGTATGCGAGATATCTCAAAGACTATTATATTTAGTGCTTATCGATGCAACTTGGCAAGAAGCTCGCAAGATGTTTAATCAAAGTCCATATCTCAAAGCACTACCTAAAGTGTTATTAATCAATTCGCCCAAATCGATATACCCACTGAGGCGAAACCAAATAGAAGGAGGATTATGTACGGCAGAATGTGTTATACATTTATTGACCGAGTCAGAAAACATAATCGAAGCACAGCAGTTAAGTGAGTTATTGATGACATTTATTGACACTAAGGCCGGTGTTTGAATGGGGAATAAGCGTTAGCCATTATAGATTGATAAATTTGTTGTTTAATCACAAATAATAAAAATACCTAAATTACAACATTCATCGGAGGTTGCTATGTTTAGCACTATTCGCGCTAAATTCTCATTGATATTCATTATATTTGCAGTAGCTGTAGCCATTATGGCCATTACTAATGCCACTCAGAGTCAAAATCAACTAGAGAAGATCCATGAGCTCAGTCGTCAATTTAATCCTGCTATTTCAAGCATTATCAATGGTGATCGCGATTTATATCAAGCTCATTTAAGTGAAGTTCTTTTGCTTAGTAGTGAACTAAGTGCGCAGCAAAGAGATGATCAAATCAGTAATTGGCAAGAGAATGCCGATCAAGCTAAGCAGCGAGTTGCCGAATTTAGCCGTCTGTTAACACTTTACCCAGATGTGGTAAGTGGGCTCAACGGCTTTGATACTCAATATGACAAATGGTTTACGGCCTCGTCGTCGGTAATCAGTGCAGTTAAAGCGGGAGACTATTCCATTGCAAAACAACGTTATAAGGACGTGTCTTTATCTGAGTTTTCAAGATTGCGTGATATTTATAATACGGCCGGCGAGCGTGCAGATGAGCAAGTTAAATTAATCGACCAAAATAATACTCAAACAGCAAAAAATCAGCTAACAATATTATTTACAGTGTCTGGCATTCTGATTATTTTGACCATCTTCTTGGCTTATTACGGCCCTAAAGTGGTGGTGGATAGAATTAATGATGTGAACGATCGTATCACTGATATTAGTCGAGGTGATGGTGATTTAACCCGTCGATTAATCATTAGGCAACATGATGAAATTGGCGAGCTGGCCACAACATTTAATCATTTTATTGATCATTTACAGCAAATGATTATTGCTATCGATAAACAGTCTAATGAGGTTAATACCAGTATTGGACAGCTAGCGGGCAATGCTGCGACTGCCAGCCAAATTAGCCAAGAACAGCATTATTCAGTGGATAGTATTGTCACCGCCGTCAATCAAATGAGCTCAGCGGTTCGTGAAGTGGCTAAAAATGCATTGGATACCGCATCTGAAATTAATAATGTGAATGATCAGACGGTTGAAGGTAAACGCATTCTGTCGTTGTCTATCGATAATATTCAACAACTGTCGACGTCTGTTCAAAATGCTGTTGTGGTTATTCAAGCCTTGTCGACTAATTCGTCACAAATTGCGTCGGTTCTTGATGTGATCCGCGGTATTGCAGAGCAAACTAACTTGCTGGCGTTAAATGCGGCAATTGAAGCGGCTCGCGCTGGTGAGCAAGGCCGTGGATTTGCGGTGGTTGCTGATGAGGTACGAACCTTGGCCAGCCGAACAGAACGGTCAATTCAAGATATTCAGAATATGATTGAGCAGCTGCAACGTGGTGTTAACGATGCCGTTCATACCATTGAAGCGGGGGCGAGTTTAACCGCGACTACGGTCGAGTTATCTTCACAAACACGAATTTCCCTTGATTTAATTTTGCAAGCCACAGCCAAAGTGACCGATATGTCGACACATACCGCTGCGGCCACTGAACAACAAACCCATGTAACCGAGGAGATTAATCGTAATCTAACTGAGTTATCTGATAAAACCCGTCATTGCAATGATGTGATTGCTGAAAACCAAAAAATTGCGCTAAAAACAGCTTCAGTGTGTCAATCATTACGCTCAGAAGTGGCTCGATTTAAGGTTGTTTAACACGAGATTGAATTGAGAGTGTAACGTTATAAAAATGGCTTAATGTTGATTACATTAAGCCATTTTTCGTTAGATCTTTTGAATATAATGATTTACTTACTTGCTGATACTCAAAGGTTTTACGTAAGCGTATGTCTGCAACCGATGCGCCAATCATCACTTCAAATGTGCCAGATTCTGCTAGCCAATCATTGGTGTTAACGTCCCAAAATGATAAATCACGTTGAGTTAAGGTAAAGCTAGCTGTTTTAGTTTCGCCGGCTTTTAACCACAGTTTATCAAAACCTTTTAGCTCTTTAATGGGGCGTGGGACGCTGGCTTTGACATCGTGTAAATACAGTTGAGCCACTTCTGCACCATCGACTTTACTGGTGTTAGTAATATCGACTTTGACTGTGATGGTGTCGTCGCCTGCAATACTCGCACTTGATAGGCTAATGTTTTGGTAACTAAATTTGCTGTAAGACAAACCATGACCAAAAGCAAACAAAGGCTTAATTTTTTGTTGCTCAAACCAGCGATAACCAATAAACACACCTTCGGAATATAACGACTCAGTTGCATTGTAATCATTTAACGCAATAGGTGCGGTATCGATGAGTTTTTTAGGCAAGGTTATCGGCATTTTACCGCTCGGATTAGTATCACCAAATAACATGTCGGCATAGGCGTTGCCTGCTTCCATGCCACCATACCAGCCCCAAACAAGCGTACTTGCGCTATCGGCCCATGGCATTTCAACCGCCGAACCGCCAATCATAAACACGATTGTGTTGGGATTTGCTTTCAGCAGTTTGGCAATAACCTCATCTTGCTGACCGGGTAAGATCATGTCTGGACGATCAATTGATTCTCGGTCATCGGCATGGCTTAAGCCTGCAAAATAAAATACTGCATCTGCCTTCTTCGCCGCGGCTAAATATTCTTTTTCGCTATTGTACAAGCTGTTGGGTGTTTCCCAGCCCAAGGTGGCTTGTTGGTCGCCCTGATAGCGTAAGCTAACAGCATAGGTTTCGCCTGCTGTTAACTTTATTGCTTTAGTGATGATGCTATCTGACTGTGCCGTGGTTGAGGTTAATAAAGGTTTATCATTGATAAATAGAGCAATGTTTCCGTCTGCTTTGATATTAAAGCTATGGCTACCGCTTTCGATTGGTTTAAGGTTGGCTTTTATCTCCACAAATTGACGTTGGCCTTTTGCATCAAACTGCGGATCGGCAATCCAAGATTCACTGGCAAGCTTGGTCATTGCTTTATCAGTATAATAGTTAATTTGCCAAGACGGGGTGCCAGTCCAATGACGAGTAGTGAGATAGTCATTAGGAATAGGCATAAACTTGCTGCTGGCAGCTCGCATTAGGGTAATATCAACCTTGTTACCTAGTTTGGCTTTTAATCCCTCTAGCGGGCTAATTTCATATAAGGTTTTAACCTCGGATGAACCTCCACCAAAGCCATGACGCTTGTCGGCATTGGGGCCTAAGACTAATACTCGTTTAAGTTTGTTGGCGTTCAATGGCAGGATATTGCTGTCATTTTTGAGTAGCACTATGCCATTGGCTGCAATAGTGCGAGCATCATCACGATGTGCCTGAGTATTACGCTCGCCCGATAGGCGCTGCTTATCCATCATGCCGATACTGAGTTCTAATCGTAAAATACGACGAACTTTGTCATCTAACACCGCTACTGGGATTTTGCCTGCATTAATCATTTCCAGTAATGGCTTGGCAAAAAAGTAGTCGTCAAAATTAGCGACATCGGTGCCCATCTCAATATCAAGACCGTTCATTGCAGCATCATAAGTGTTTATGTCGACATTCCAGTCAGTTAATAACACCCCTTGAAAACCCCATTCGCCTTTTAATATTGTATTAACCAGATGTGCACTTTGGTTGGCATTCGTGCCGCGAAACTCGTTATATGAGCCCATAATAGAATGGACATTGGCTTGTTTTACTGCCGCTTCAAATGCAGGTAAATACACTTCACGAAGTGTGCGTTCATCAGGTTTGGCATTCACGCCAGTGCGGTTGAGCTCTTGAGTATTTAACGCATAATGTTTTACGGTTGCACCGACATCATTAGCTTGAATCGCAAGCACTTCAGGTACCACTAGACTGGCAATTAAAAATGGGTCTTCTCCCATGTATTCAAAGTTACGCCCATACAATGGCAATCTTGCTAGGTTAACACCAGGACCAAGAATAAGGTCTTTATTACGATGACGCGCCTCTGCACCTAAAATATTGCCGTGCAGGCTGGCCATGTTTGGGTCCCAGCTGGCGGCTACTGCGGTTAATGGGGGTAAATAAGTGGAATAATCGTTAGTCCAGCCAGCAGGTGCCCATGAATTTCGGTCAATTTCATAACGCACGCCGTGTGGGCCGTCAGACATCCACATTTCATGTATTCCTAAGCGTTCAATGGCTGGGATGTGAAACTTGCCCGCTGCATGTACTAATGACACTTTTTCAGCCAATGTAAGCTGTGGTAATAAGCGGTTAACCTCGTCTTCGACTTGGCTGATACGATCGCCAATACGCAACTTCTCGCTATCGGACAATACTGTTAATGCATGCAGTGTTTCAGGTGTAATATTAGGGTGTTCGGCAAGCGCTGCTGGACTGATGGTGACAAAACTGCACATCAACAGGGCGCTATAAAGAGGGCTTAAGGTGGTGCTAGACGCACTGTTTTGTGGCTTATGTTTATGGCGAATAGGCATTATTATCCCAAGAGGATTAACCATAACGTGTTCCTTATGTTATTGAAAATTTATAAAAATATTAGTGGTGAGCCGACCTGAACTAGGATTTGCATCAATGTCAGTTTGTGGGTTTACTATGGTTGAATGTAATAAGTTACCGGGGTAAATCACTAGGCGATTTGGGCGATATTCGATTTGATGATACAAGCTGTAATGCTCGTCGCTGGCAACAAAGTAACTGGCTGGTGTTTGGGTTTTGCTGTCGAGAAAAGGCTGCACTTTGGTAAAATAGTCTTCGATATTTTCCGCCGTTATCCGCTCAAGATCGGTGAGGTTATGCCTAAAAAAGCCTGTGTTGCCATGTGGAGCATCGTTAAGATAATGCAAAATGGCAAAGTAATGCGGGTTTGTCGCATCGAAGTGAGGCAAACATTGCAGTGGAGCCAAGGTTTCTGGCTGTTTGTCGATTAATGAATAGACATATTGCTGCGGCTTTAATCGTAATGATGCTGGAATGCGATAAACGTCGTAGATCAGTTTGTACAGCGCATTGAGAACCTCGATAACATATTGCTTGGGCAATGATGTACGACATCCTGGGTAGTATGAGCCTTTATCTTGACGGAATGTGCTGTCATTCACCGCAATAGCGATCAACTGAGCAATATCTTCAGCAAAACTATCAATCACAATCACAGGTGTTTGTTGTTGGCCAATCAATTGCACCTGCGGTGCAATATGATTGACCTTGATAATGTGCTTGGTTGTTGCTGATACAGACATCAGGATTATCCCTGCATCGCCGTTGATTTACAATAATGCTGCACAAAATCATGGTGTACAGGCAAGGTATCAACTTTACGTTTTACGGTGGCTTTAATGCTGTTTAAAAAGCTCTGTAATTCAGCATCGTCCATCATGTCGACAATTGGGTGGTACTCTTTAGGTTGTAGACCTTGGCCCATCATAACTTGGATCCATGAGCTCTCACCAAACAGTTCACTGCCGTATTTGTAGACTTTGCCTGATTGGCTAAACATGTCGATACGATGTTGTAATGACGTTGGGATCGGCATGTTTTTGCAATAACGCCAAAAGCGGCTGTCTTCACGGTCAGTGACTTTGTAATGCAAAATAATAAAGTCGCGAATGTTGTCTAATTCAATCTTGGTTTGTTGATTAAATTCATCAATGTCGGCTTGAATTATCCCTTGAGATGGGAACAGTTGCAGCAAGCGGACAATGCTTCGTTGGATCATATGAATGCTGGTTGACTCTAGCGGTTCTAAAAATCCCGCTGATAAGCCAATGGCGATACAGTTTTTATTCCAATGTTGACGACGCGTACCGGTTTTGAACTTAATGACTCTAGGCTTATTGATTGGTTGGCCTTCAATATTGTTGAGTAACAGTTCGGTGGCATCGGCATCAGAGAGGTACTTGCTGCAAAATACTAAGCCATTACCAGTACGAGTTTGCAACGGAATGCGCCATTGCCAGCCAGATTCACGGGCAATTGAACGTGTGTAAGGTATGGGGTTTTGCACGGCTTCGGTTTGTACGGCAATAGCACTGTCGCACGGTAACCAATGACTCCAGTCTTCAAAACCAGAGTTTAAGGTTTGCTCAATGAGTAAGGCTTTAAAACCAGTACAATCGATAAATAAATCACCTTCGATGAACTCACCATTTTCAAGTTGTAATGCGCGAATGTTGCCCGTGTCTTCATGTTGCAAAACATCGGCTATCTTGCCTTCAATGCGCCTCATTCCATGTTGCTCAGCAAATTTTCGCAGAAACTTGGCGTAAAGACTGGAGTCCATGTGGTAAGCATGGTTGTAATCTTGATTTGGCAGCACAGCAAAACGGCCTTGGCGAGCGGCTAAATGTTCGGTGCAATAATCACCAATTTCGCTGACCATGTTTTTTTGTTGGCCTTTAAGCCAAAAGTGCTGAAAACCACAGGCCCAGCAGTCTTTGCCTAAAAAGCCAAATGAATGCAAATAGTCTTTATTAACATCATGCCAGTTTTCAAATTGGATACCGAGTTTAAAGGTGGCATTGGTAGCTGCCATCACATCTTGCTCTTTTAATCCCAGTAAACGATGAAAGATATGCAGGGTAGGGATGGTAGCTTCACCGACACCAATAGTGCCGATTTCATCTGATTCGACTAAGACAATATCAAGATTTTTGCCCAATAGTTTGCTGAAGGCGGCAGCGGCCATCCAGCCAGCGGTACCACCACCGGCAATCACTACTTTTTTGACTGTTTTATTCATCTTGAGCGTCCTGTTTGATGTCTTGCTGTTCGCAGCATTATCGTTTTAATTTGTTGATTAAATCTGCGCGTAACTTACGGGCATTGAGTTCATCTAATGGCTTGGTTAACATGCCTTTAGCTTGGTCTGGTATATGGCTGTCATCAATATCGTCGTGGTTAAAAATGTAATGTTCAAAAAGCGCTTTCCACGCTTGGCGTTGTGCTTTAGGTAATGATCGAAGGCTTAGCATGCTGTGAAGCAGGGCATTGTTGGGTCTGCCTAAATAGCCTGGTGTGTCGCGCCACCAATGGGTGATGAGTACGTTAAAGTCGTCAACTCCGCGCACGTGATGCCACCACATGCTGGGAATAAACAACACATCCCCCGGATTCAGTTGTGCGGTCAATGATGCAGCAAGTGCCTGCTTAAACTTAGGAAAACGCTCGAAGTCCGGTTCTGCAAAATCTACCATGCTGATGTCTTGTCCACCTGGAGCGAATTCCATTGGGCCGACATATAAATTGCTGATTTGCTCAGGCGGAAATAAGGTGAAAGTGCGTTTCCCCACAGCGTTACACGCGAGGTTGAGCGGAAAATCAAAATGCGCAGCTACCTTGGTTTGGTTACCAAGCCAAATACTCGTCAATGGTTGCGTTGGCGATAAATCTAAACTGTTTTGTTCACCCAGCCCCGGCAGACATTGGTGTATGTCTGTTGAGCCCATGTAGATCCCCGCAGGTGCTTGGCTGGCATTTTCTTGTTTTAAGCGGCTTAATAATTGGTTGAAATCCAGGCGACCTGCTTGGTAATTAAAACCATTAACCTCTTGATTATAAAATACCCGTCCATGTTGCTCGTGGGGGAGATAATATGCGGTCACCGCCGAGCCTTGATAAAATTGACACAGATAATCCATTGCCTTGTCTGCTGACTCAAGACCCGCTTGGACTAAAGGCCAGTGATGGCATAGGCCTTTAAATACTATGGGCTTATCTGCATGCTCAATATGAGCGAGCACTTGCTCTAAGGTCCAACCGCTTACGCTGTCGACAGCTTGTGTCGAGTGAGCTTGTATCGGCTCTGATAGGTTTGGATTTGTATTGTGGCTCACCATTATCGATTAACCTTGAGCATTTTTAAGGTTAAGTAGCTCGCGAACTTTGCTTTGCGATGCCAGAGCCATATAAATGGCTTGTAAATAACCTTGCTGATGCAAAGTGCCTAGCACTTCTGCAGATAACGCGGCTAGGGTGTTTTCATTAATGGTATAAAAACCAATCATTTGATGTTTTTGGCCATTGTCTAGTTCGAGGTCTAAGGTAAACGATTCCAGTAACTCATGCTCAATTAATACGTCGATAAAACGATTACTGTCACTGAGCCCATGATGAATCGCTTCAAGCATTTCACCGACTTCATCTAATAAAGGCGTGTTACCACCATAAGGAAAAAACAGCGCTTCACCGTCATTATGGCTTACTCTTGGGTGGTCTAAATCGATGTGAATAACTCGTTGCTGACGCTCAATGCCATCTTCCTGAACGGTTTGTTGTCCTATCAAAAACGGCTGGCGACGCACACTCAGAGGAATATAAGATGCATTCCAACCAGCGTCAGATAAAAACAGATTCTCATTTTGCTTAAAACCAAATAATGCCACCGCATAAAACTGGCCAGTGGTAGCGTCTTTATGAAAGAAAATAGGGTAATGAGCTTGAATGCTACGAAATTCTTGCGGAAAGGTTAAGCCGAACCAAAGATTATCGCCTAACGCACTAGAACGGGTAGTGATAACCTTAAGGTCTTTGTGATCGATGCTATTTAGTAATACATGTTGGCTCATTTTGATGTCCTATCTTGTTCGTTCAAATACGTTATGTAGTTATGATTATTGTAGGTGATCTTAGTTAGTCGTTTGATCTTAGTTAGTCGTTTGATATTAGCTGTCTGCCATCCTAGCAACCCATCTGAGTTAATCTAGATTACAGCTTAGCAAATCCATATTGCACGACTTTGGCTAGCAAATCGCGATTGCTCAGTAAGCTTTTACTTAATACTTGAGTGCGCTGCTGATTATCATTAAACAGTTGCTGTGCCTGTTGTTGCATTGATGGTTTTACATGGCTGGGTAATTGAGTATTAAAACCCATACCATAGAGCACATATTGAAAACTGGCAGCCGGAAATAAGGCTTCTTTATAGCTAATATCGTGTTGGTTTGGCACTTGATAGCGCCATAATTCAAGTTGCGCTTGCAGACTATCGGGTATTGATTGCTTATTGCGATGATCGCGCCAATAGCGGTCAACTTCACGTTGACTTATTACATAGTGCAGCTTTAAAAAGTCGATAATTTGTTGCCAGTGCAGTTGATAGCGCTGATTAACCCTTGCCGCAATCGTATCCATCACTTGGCGATTGGAGGGGAGTTGTTGGGCTAGGGTAGCTGCTGTCCATTCAATTAACGCTAATGCTGAGGCTTCTAGCGGTTCGATAAATCCTGCAGCCATGCCAATGGCAATACAGTTCTTTTGCCAGCATTTGGCTCTATAGCCTGGATTGAACGATAATTTTCGTGGCGTTAGTTTGTCTGCCGTGGCGCTATCAAGCCCTAAATAAGTTAATAGGCTTTGCTCGGCGTCAGCGTCATTAGTATGGCTTGATGAATACACATACCCCACGCCCTTGCGTGTCGGCAAGCCTATGTCCCAAATCCAGCCATTTTGCTGAGCCGTTGAATGAGTACAAGATGCGATAGGGCTGTCTGCTTGCTCATAGGGTACCTGTACAGCAAGGGCGCTATCATTAAATAACACTGACTTTTGGGATAAAAATGGTACTTGTAAATGCTCACCTAATAACAGTGATTTAGTGCCAGTACAGTCGATAAATAATTGCCCGTGGATTTCACCATGTGCTGCAGTGATCACTTTGGCTATATCACCATTATCATGATTAATAATATGACTGACATGATCACGAATATGACTAACGCCAAGCTTTTGGGTGCAATGTTCGCTTAACATCTGGCTAAATTTGCCAGCATTAAGGTGGTAGCCGTAATTATTTTGAAAATGATATTGCGCTGATGCAATGGTTTTGGGCGCTAATCCAAGTTGAGTCAACACTGCTTGACTACTGACCGCCTCAGCAAAGCTAACTTGATCTGCATGGGGCAACCAAAATGGGCATAAGTCGAGTTCTTGGTGACCGTGAGGTAGGCTAAAAGGGTGTAAATAGCTGTTTGACTGAGTCGGCGCTTTGCTGTCGGCATCTTTGCTTGGGTCATTGCGCCAATCAATAAATCTTGAACCTTGCTTAAAGCTTGCGTCACAGCAGCGAATAAACTGGTTTTCATCAATGCCGATTTTGCTTAAAGTTGAACGCATCGAAGGCCAAGTGCCTTCTCCTACGCCAATGGTGGCAACATCTGGTGATTCAATAAGGGTAATGTTGAGCTTAGGAGAGTGGGCCAGGACACCTTTGTCGACATTATGCTCTGCAGCCAGTAATCCAGCGGTTATCCAACCGGCTGTACCGCCACCAACAATGACTATTTGGGTGATTGGTTTATGCATTATCTCTACCTACGCCTTTGGCACTATTGTTATTATTAAGTTGTTATCAATATTTTTATTGCAGATTTTATTATGTTGAAGTCTCATCATAAGTAGAATTTAGAAAAATGTAACCACTTAATACGTATTGGTTATTCATCTTCTCTTAGCAATGTTTTTAGCTCTTATAAGCAGCATAAAAATAGTAACGTCCTTGTTACTCAATATGTTGCAATAAAAAGAGGTGACAAATTACGTGCACCTCAACGACCTAAAAGGGAAACTTATATGGATAACACCTAACACTGAGCGTGTTAGGCACCATAATATAAGGTTAAATCATTGAGCTAAGTGGTGCTTAGCTCAATATTGCTAACGTTATTCACTTAGAAGGTGTAACGAGCACCTAAGCTATAACGTGCGCCGGTTTCAGTCAGGTTTAACACTTGCTCTTCAGCACGGCCGTGAACACGGACGTACTCTTCTGTAATGTTAAGTCCTTCGAAAAACACGGTTAAGCCTTCAACTGATTCGATATCATAACTAACAGACAAATCGATTTGTGAGTAGGCTTCAGTATACTTAGGGTTTGCCCCAGTATCCTGACCACGTGAGTTTAAGAACTCATCACGCCAGTTATAAGCAACACGTGCTTGGAAACCATAGTTTTCATAAACTAAGACTGCGTTAGCGGTATCACTAATGCCGATAAGTGCTGATTGGTCTGCTAATGAGTAGTTGTTGTAGGCTTCATCACTATTAACCAAGGTATAGTTGGCTATGACACCAAAACCCGTTTCACCGAAGAAATGTTGCGCAGCAAATTCCCAACCATCGATTACCGACTTACGTGGGCTGTTTGACGGGGTATCGATATTGAAGGTCAATAGATCATCATTATTTGCAGCACTACCGGCGATAGTTTGATTAGCAACATCTACCGCAGCATTGTCAGCATAGTTTGCGAAAATATAATCACGAACAGCCCCAGCTTCGGTTGTACCCGTTGCTGCCACAGCAGCTTTATATAAATCACCAGATGCTGGGTTATAAATACCGTTAGTCGTTTTAACAATACCATTGCTAATGAAGTTTGCAGTATCCTTGCGGAAATAACCTACAGACACATAGCTTGACGGTGCGTAGTACCACTCTGCCGAGAAGTCGATATTTTCCGATTCTAATGGCAATAGTGTTGGGTTACCTGCAGATCCACCACCATTAGTTCGGTTTGCGAGAGTTGCTAATACCGTACCGCCTTGGATATCTGTGTAGTTAGGGCGCCCAATGGTTTCGCTATAAGCTGCACGTAAGATCACATCTTCAACCACTTCAATGTTGAAGTTGAAACTAGGAAGTAAGTAGTCGTAATCACCCGTTTTAGTTTCAAATACTTGTTCACCGGTGGCAGCAAGTGCTATTTCAGTTTCTGCAATCCAAACTGCGCCATCATAGCCCGCTACTGCAGCTGTTGATGTCACGTCAGTTTTTTCATAACGCAAACCAAAGTGAACATCATATGGCATGCCGGCAATTTCGTTGTCGTAGTTGTACTGGACGTAAACAGCTTGTGACTCTTCTTCAGTATAACGGTCTGTTTGAGCCGCATAATTAGTAGAAGGACAGAAACCATTACCACAATCACCACTAACAGAAGAGGTGTAATTAGCTGCTGAGAAGTCACGAACAGCAGCAAAGTCCCACATGAAGATGGTATTTAAAATGTCAAAGTTGCCATCAGCGAGTGAGAAGTCACCACCATTGGCATCAAATTTGTCAGTAATCGTATCGGCTGGGAACCATGATTCGTCGAAATCACCAGCAGAACCTACACCACCCCAATCGTTACGTTGTACGTCAACTTGCTGAGAGTGATTGTTGACATTAGTAAGCTCAACACCAAAGTCGATACTACCTGCGTCTTCAAACAAGTACTCGCCATCAAACTGATATTGATCAATTTCAGATTTGTTGCGTGCATTAGAGAAGTTGGAACCAGTAAGTAACATGTCTGCAGGAGTTACAGCATTACCACCACCAACCGCAAGCACTGGTAAATCACCGCTAAAGTCAGTCGCCGCGCTGGTACGTATAAATGCAGCGGTACTTAAATTGTTGCTAGAACCATAAATGTTATTGGGTTTAAATTCGGCCGTTGAGTTATGTGCATCGAAAGTCAGTTTTAAATTATCTGTCGCTTGCCATTCAATGTTAAAGCCTAATGAGCCACTCTCGTTACGAACGCCAAAATCGCCAGCTGCCATCGATAAGTCTACAGGTGAGCCGTAAGTTTCAGAATAAATGAGCGGTGATGCGACTGGGCCGTCACTCCACACGTTTTCAGATGGTACAAAGTTAAACCAAGCTGATACATCATGAGATTGAGTGTCGATATCGTTACGCATGTAGGTATAGTCTAGGCTGGTGACTATGCTATCTACTGGGCTGTACTGTAAAACTAACTGGCCATTGGTACGAGTACGTTGTTGCTCTTCAAAACGATAAACGGTTGTCTGCGGCACTGAGTAAATATCATCATCACCAGGACGGTTTACTTGAGTGTCGTCTTTAGCGACACCGCCCCATTGACTATTGTTGTCATCTGTACCAGCAAAACTACGCCAGCCTGTACCAACTTGCGCTTGTTGGTTACCGCTTTCGCGTTCTTGGTAACTGGCCGATAGCGAAATACCAAATTTGTCGTCAGCAAAAGTATTTGAATATAAACCGGACAATTCTGGTGTCATTGAGCCTTTATCTGTTGATTTATCATCAACAGCTTTTACCCCAAATGTAGCTTTCAATCCAGGAGAGCTAAATGGTTTGTGAGTCAAAATATTGATTGTAGAACCGATACCACCAGTGGAGTTTGACGCTGAGCTCGTTTTATATACTTCAACACCGCTAATACTTTCAGATGCGATATTGGCAAAATCAAATGAGCGCGAGCCAGTCGTTACTGGCATTTGACGACCATTGAGGGTGATCAAGTTGTAGTCTGGGCCAAAACCACGCACGGACACTTTACTGCCTTCACCGTTAGAACGGTCAATTGATACACCAGTAATACGTTGTAATGATTCTGCTAGGTTGGTATCTGGAAACTTACCAATGTCTTCAGCAGAAATAGAGTCGACGACACCACTTGATGAACGTTTAACGTCCATTGATTTAATTAAACTGCCACGAATACCTGTAACTTGGAGTACTTCAATATTCTCATCACCAGCTTCATCAGCTGCGTAGGCAGGTAACATACTGCTTACACCAAGCACTAGCGATAAACTGGTCGCTAGCTTGGTTTTTGTAAATTTTGTTGTTTTCATCTAGGAAATCCCCATTGACTAGATTTTGCTTCTCTCAATATTGCGGGTTAGGCGCAAATCGTTTTTTTAATTCTCCATCAACGCTGTAGTCATTATTTATAATGGTTATGTTATAAAACAGCTAATGTAAGCGCTTACATAAAACTAGTGTAAATTGTGACCGCCGTCAACAAAAACAAGTTTTAAATATTACATTTCATTAACCATAATAAGAAGCTATTCAAGGTTTGTTTTATTAGTTATTGTTTAGTAAGCTTTTTATTTTTTATGAACATTTCAAATAAAAATGTAAGCGCTTTCTTTTGTTGGTTGAATTGTTACCACTTAGGTTGGGTTTTATCCGTTACTGAGAACAAGTAAGGTTATTCTAGACTAACTTTCTAGCGCGTTAATATTTTGTTGCATGTTGCGACAGTGAATTGATGTGGTTGTTGCTTATGGTTTTAGGGCTTATTTCAGTGTTATCGATAATCAAAGTATGAGTCATTAAGATGTGTGTGAATGACCCACAGGACTTGAGGCAACATATTATCTAAAGGTTAACTGATTATCATTGCGCGGTTGATAGCTTGCATAGGTCGATTGAAATCTCACTATTACGGTATTTTATGGCCATGCTTGTTCTCTCATTACCCATAAGGTGCGTTTATGCGTGGTTAAGTTGTTAGTCTATAGCGCATATTGCATTATTTGTTTGCGAGCAGATGCTTGATGGCACGTCACAGTGAGATGGTCAGTATCAGTACTTTTTAATCGCTACGAGATACTATCACCTCTGCATAAGGAAGCGTTGACTCACTCTTGATCGATTACTGACTTGGGGAGCCGCTTATGGGAAGAGGGACTTACCATCGGGCTTTTTTTGATGTCTTTTATCGACATTGCAGCAGGATAGGTTAACCGCTAAATGGTTCGGTTGACTCTTACTGATTGATTGCTCTAGCTGATTCACGCACAAATAGCTCTGGTGTAAACGAGCTTTCAACTAAGACGGCTTTATCGTTATACACTTGTTGTAATACCCAGAGGGCTGCCATTTTACCCATTTCGTGAATAGGGTTGTTAACGGTCGATAATTTCGGTGAGATGTACTGTGGAAATGGAATATTATCGTAACCAATAAATGAAATATCATCGGGTACGCGGATTCCGTGTTCTAAACAGACTGATATCGCGCCAGAGGCCATTTGATCGTTTGCACATACGACTGCTGTAATGGTTTTATTCATCGACAGTAAATGCTCCATCGCTTCACAACCGCCAGCTTCTTTAAAGTCACTTTCAATGCAAAGGGTGTCATCAAAATCAATATTGTATTGTTGCAATGCTCGCTTATGTCCTTTTAGACGATCTCGTACGTCGAGCTTAAACAGTGGCCCTGAAATGTAAGCGATGTCTTTATGACCAAGTGATAATATGTGCTCGGTAGCCATGAAACCACCTTGTTCATTTTCAAGATAAACACAGCGTTCTTTGATGGCGTCGATATAGCGGTTAATAAATACCACTGGTGTTGGGCCTTTACTCAATTCAATCAAGTAATCGTCTGATACCGCCTCAATGTCCAAAATAAGAGCATCACAACCGCGACTCATCAAAAACTCAACCCCTTCTTTTTCTTGCTTCTCGTCGCTATGACCAGCAGCAATAATCACGTGCTTGTTAGCTGTTCGAAGGGCAGTTTCGATTTCTGTCATCATGGGACCATAAAAAGGACCGTCAAGCTGAGACACTAAAACCCCAACACTGTTGGAGCAATTTGAGGCTAATGATTGGGCAATAGTATTAGGGCGATAGCCTAAAGAGGCCATCGCATCGAGAACCTTTTGTTTGGTTTTATCGCTGACTTTGGTGTTGTTATTCATCACTCTAGACACGGTCGCTAGAGACACACCAGCCATTACGGATACATCGTAAATTGTTGCCATATAATTAGTTTTTAAAAGCCGTCTTGGAGCACATGGCTCCAAGACTATCATGCTTTTATTTTACTTCTCTATTTAATTCTAAGTGTATTTGGTCCACTTTTTCATTGTCCAAGGTGTACCAACGCATAACAAAGGCCACTACCAATGAACCGATAGCAGGGTATACAGTGAATGAAAGTAATATTCCTTGTTGAGTCTGTTCAGTTTGGATGATATCTGGCTGATAACCATAACCTGCCAGTAACCAACCAGCTGCCGCACCACCAATAGCAACCCCAAGTTTGATAAAGAATATGACCGATGAGTAAATCATTCCGGTAATGCGTACACCGTTTTTATGTTGACCATAGTCGACCACATCAGCCATTTTTGCCCAAAGCAGTGGTGTAGCCATATTGAAAGTAAAACCCCATATGACATACATCCCAAAGGCCAGTATCACTTGATCGCTTGGCACAAAGTAGCTTACGACACACATGGCCGCTGCCAGCAGTTGCAAGGTAATATAGGCTTTTACTTTACAAAAACGTTTTGCTAAAGGTTGAGCTAAAATACAACCGAATATATTACCAACCATGCCAAGAGTGATGAAAAGGGTAATAGAATCAGGCATGTTTAAGAAATATTTTACATAGTAAATCGCTAAGCTGGTACGCAATACCATGCCTGATAATAGACACACTGCTGCAATGGCCAATACTCGCCACTGATCATTTTTTAACATGTCGGTGAAGTCTTTTTTAAAGCTTGTTTGTTGGTCTATAGGTGGATGTAGACGCTCTTTGGTGCCCCAAAAGCAGGCTAAAAACATCGCAACACCCAAAATGCTCATCGCGGCAATCGTCAGTTGATAGCCTTTGGCCTGATCGCCTTTACCTAAAAACTCCACCAAAGGTAAGGTTAGGCCTGACACCAATAATCCGCCCAGCATCGCAAACACAAAACGGTACGATTGCACTGACACGCGTTCTTTAGGATCCGCCGTTAATACCCCGCCTAATGCACAATAAGGAATATTAATCGCGGTATACACCATCATCAATGCGGTATAGGTGACGAAGGCATAAATCATTTTACCGTCTTCAGACAAATCCGGCGTAGTAAAGGCTAATACGCTGATAAAGCCAAAGGGAAGGGCAAACCATAATAGATAAGGTCTAAACTTACCCCAACGAGTGTTGGTTCTGTCTGCTAGCGCGCCCATTAGTGGGTCGGTTATCGCATCAATTAAGCGAACAGCTAAAAACATTGTGCCCACAAATGCAGGCGAAATACCGAAAATGTCGGTATAGAAAAAAGTTAGAAATAGCATCACGGTTTGAAACACAATATTACTGGCGGTGTCCCCAAGTCCGTAAGCTATTTTTTCTCTAGTGCTAATCATACATGCCTCAATTATTGTTGTTATTGCTTAAAATGATGCAACTATTTGAATAGAATAAAGCCGTTTATATAACGGCTTTATTCTGGTTAACATATTATGTTCTTGCGTTAATAAAGTCTCTATACGCGTATGCACTGGCTTTTAAGGTACGTTCTTGGGTTGCATAATCAACATAGACAATACCGAAGCGTTTTAAATAACCTTCTGCCCACTCAAAGTTATCCATCAAACTCCAAGCAAAATAACCCACAACATTAACACCTTGTTCAATGGCATTATTTACCGCATTTAAGTGAGCGTTATAGTATTCGAGTCTGTCTTGGTCATCCACTTTACCGTTTAACAATTTATCATCCATTGCCGCACCGTTTTCGGTAATGTAGATCGGTGGTAAAGGATAAAGTGCATCTAAAGAGGTTAATAAATCACTAAAGGCTTGTGGGTAAATTTCCCATCCCATGTCTGTTTTAGGTTTGCCGACCATGTCTACTTGGCTAAAGCCATTAACTGGGTCGGCTTTATAGACTGCACGGGTATAAAAGTTGATGCCTAGAAAGTCGATAGGTTGAGCAATAATATCAAAGTCGCCAGCTTCAATAACCGGCACATCTTCTGCGGCAAAGTCATTGATAATCTCTGGGTAGCAGCGGTCAAACAAGGGTTTGATGTACCACTGATTGAAATATTGGTCGGCTTTACTTGCTGCGTCAATATCTGCGGCAGAATCAGTGGCGCTATAGCAAGGCGTAAAGTTAAGCACGATACCATTTTGGCTGTTAGGGCTGTTTTTTTGCAGCACTTTCATGGCTAAACCATGAGCCAATAATAAGTGGTGTGCAGATTGACGGCCATAAGCTTTTTTCGCTAATCCAGGAGCATGAATGCCAATTTCATAACCTAAGTATGAACTGCAAAAAGGTTCGTTGAATGTGGCGTATGAGTAAACTCTGTCACCGAATGCTTGGGTTATTTTGTCGGCATAGTCAGCAAATAAATAGGCTGTTTCGCGATTTAACCAACCACCATTATCTTCAATATGTTGTGGTAAATCCCAATGGTACAAGGTCACAAAGGTTTTAATGCCACGACGGTTTAGTTCATCGAGTAAGTCGGTATAAAACTGCACACCTTGTGGATTCAGGCTGCCATCTTTGTGCATAACGCGAGGCCATGAGATCGATAAACGGTAGGCGTCGACACCTAGCGATTCTATTAGATCGACATCTTCACGCCATAACTTAACGTGTTCGCATGCTTGCGAGCCATCAGACCCATCACGAATTTTGCCAGGTGTCGCACAAAATGTGTCCCAAATACAGGGCAGGCGAGTTGCCACAGCACCTTCAATTTGAAATGAAGCTGTCGCCACACCAAAGGTGAACGCTTTTGAATGCATTTTTGAATCGGCTGGTAACATAATTTTCATATTTTAATTCACTTAGTATTGATTAATTTTGTCTTTTTTTATTACTAACTTATTAGCTTAAAACACACTGATAAAATGCCTAGTGTCGCATTGTCCTAACCGTAAATATTATGCTCTCGCGTTTAAAAACCGTTGACATCAGTTATCGATATGTTAAAAATGAAAGCGCTTACATTGAGATTAGTGATTAATTATCCAAAGGTCAATAATTGATTTGGTTAAATATTGAATCCTCATCTGCTTGCACAAGTGTGGGAATAGCGATATGGAAAATGCCTAGCGTTTACGGGGAGTTAACTCTTAGGTAATGACAAAGAGCATCCAGTTCACTGGCGTTATGTACTGCAACCCAAGATAACTATTAACAACAATAAGGGAATGTCATGACGACTTCGCAGCTTCAACTCGAATCGACTCCGGTTAATTCAACTCATCAGCAAGGACACTTTCGCTTTGCGTTAGTGGCGTTAACATCATTATTTTTTATGTGGGGTTTTTTAACCTGTTTAAATGATATTTTAATCCCTTATCTAAAAAACATGTTCGACCTTAATTACACTCAAGCGATGCTGGTGCAATTTTGCTTTTTTGGTGCGTATTTTGTTGTGTCGATCCCTGCCGGTGCGCTAGTCGGTAAAATTGGTTATCAAAAAGGCATTATTACCGGACTGGTTATTGCCTGTATTGGATGTTTATTATTTTATCCGTCAGCAAGTTATGCTTCTTATAATATGTTTCTGTTTGCCTTTTTTGTATTGGCATCAGGCATTACTATTTTACAAGTATCTGCCAACCCTTATGTCAGTGTTTTAGGCCCTGCAGAAACCGCATCGTCTCGCTTAACCTTAACCCAAGCATTTAATTCATTAGGTACAACAGTTGCGCCATTTTTTGGCAGTTGGTTAATTTTATCAACGGTTGAGCATGATGAGAGCATCACTGAGGTAGGTGAAGTTATTGGCCGATTATCAGTAGAGCAACAAGCCAGTGCCGTTCAAACCCCTTACTTAATTTTAGCCTTGTCATTGTTTGCATTGGCATTGATTTTTATGATGCTAAAACTACCGCTATTGGGCAAAAAAGATGCTGCATCGACCACCTCTGCAACGGGAAGTGCTTGGCAGTATCCGCATTTGGTGATGGGCGCGGTAGGGATTTTTGTATACGTCGGTGCAGAGGTTGGTATTGGCAGTTTTCTGATTAGCTTTTTAACTCAAGATCATATTGGTGGCGTGTCTGAATCGCAGGCAGCCCATTATATTGCTTATTACTTTGGTGGCGCTATGGTCGGCCGTTTTATTGGCGCCGCTGTGATGCAGAAAATTAATGCAGGTAAGGTGTTAGCGTTTAACGCACTGTGCGCGTGTATTTTAGTGGCTGCAGCCATGATGAGCGTTGGTACGGTAGCCATGTGGGCCTTGTTGTTCGTCGGTCTGTGTAACTCAATTATGTTCCCAACGATTTTCAGTTTGGCACTACAAGATTTAAAACAACACACTAGCCAAGGCTCAGGTATTTTGTGTTTAGCCATTGTTGGCGGTGCGATTTTGCCCTTATTTCAGGGCATGCTGGCTGACATCATGGGGATTCAATTAGCCTTTATTGTCCCCTTGCTATGTTACTGTTTTATCGGGTACTACGGGTTAATTGGCTGCAATGCTAAACGTCCAGTATCAACAGAAAATGCGTAAGGGAAATACAATGAAACTGACTCAAATACAGCGTACAACGAGATTAAAAATGCCGATGAAAACCACTGTAATCACTTTGGGGCTTTTTCTTGGGGTTAGTGGGTGTGGTGATAATCAAAGCACTCAGCAGCAAACAACAGAAGCCGCTGTAACTTCGGAGCAAACGGCATCAACAATATGGCCTGCATTACCCCCAGCTATCGCTAAAGATGAAGCATTAGAGGCCAAGATAGATGCCTTAGTTGCCAAAATGACGCTAGAGCAAAAAATTGCCCAAATGATCCAGCCAGAAATTCGCGATATTACGGTTGAAGATATGCGTAAATACGGTTTTGGTTCTTATCTCAATGGCGGCGGTGCTTATCCTAACAACGACAAGCATGCCACGCCTGCAGATTGGGTTGCCTTAGCGGAATCATTTTATCAAGCATCTGTCGATGACAGTATCGATGGGATTAATATTCCTACCATGTGGGGCACAGATGCGGTACACGGTCATAACAATGTTATTGGCGCAACCTTATTTCCGCATAACATTGGTTTAGGCGCTGCCAACAACCCAAAATTGATTGAAAAAATAGCCGCCATTACGGCTCAAGAAGTCATGGTGACTGGGATTGATTGGGTATTTGCTCCTACCGTTGCCGTGGTGCGAGATGACCGTTGGGGCAGAACCTATGAAGGGTATTCTGAAGATCCACGCATAGTAAAAGAGTATGCTTATGCCATTGTTGAAGGCTTGCAAGGTTCTGTCAGTGGTGACTTTTTATCAGACCAACATGTTATTTCAACGGTAAAACACTTTATCGGTGATGGTGGAACTGAAAACGGAATCGATCAGGGCGAAAACCTTGCCAGCGAACAAGATTTATATGACATTCATGCCCAAGGCTATGTCGGCGGACTTAATGCTGGGGCACAAAGTGTTATGGCCTCATTTAATAGTTGGCATGGGGAAAAAAATCATGGCAATCAATACCTATTAACCGATGTACTTAAAGATAGATTAGGCTTTGATGGCTTTGTGGTCGGCGATTGGAATGGTCACGGACAAGTCGCTGGTTGTACTAACGAGTCTTGTGCCAAGTCAGTTAATGCTGGATTAGATATTTTTATGGTACCGACTGATGCATGGAAACCATTGTATGAAAATACTATTGCCCAAGTTAAAAGTGGTGAGATCAGCCAAGCGCGAATAGACGATGCGGTTAGCCGTATTTTACGAGTGAAATTTCGTGCCGGCTTGTTTGATAAACCTAGCCCAGCCAATCGACCGTTATCGGGTAAAACTGAGTTAATCGGCCAAGCGAGTCATCGTGAGGTTGCTCGCGAAGCGGTGCGAGAGTCATTAGTCTTGCTTAAAAATAATCAATCTATATTGCCGCTTAAGCCTAATATGAAGGTGCTTGTTGCCGGCGATGCAGCAGATAATATTGGTAAACAATCAGGTGGTTGGTCAATTACTTGGCAAGGTACTGACAATAAAAATAGCGATTTTCCTGGTGCAACCTCCATTTACTCAGGTATCGAGCAGGTCGTCACCCAAGGTGGCGGCAAGACAACCTTAAGCGTAAACGGTGACTTTAACCCTGAACAACAACCTGATGTTGCTATTGTTGTGTTTGGCGAAGAACCTTATGCCGAGGGCAATGGTGATATTGATAATCTTGAATATCAGCGTGGCGATAAGCGTGATTTAGCATTATTGAAAAAACTTAAAGCGCAAGGTATCCCAGTTGTATCAGTATTTATCAGCGGCCGCCCTATGTGGGTTAATGCTGAATTTAACCAGTCAGATGCGTTTGTTGCAGCTTGGCTTCCAGGCACAGAAGGCCAGGGCATTGCAGATGTATTATTTACTAAGCCAGATGGAACGGTTGCATATGATTTTGTGGGTAAATTGTCATTCTCATGGCCAGCTACACCCCAACAAACTCAGGTCAATGTGCCATTAGCGCAAGATAAACGTGCGCAAGCACAAGCTGACTATCAACCACTGATCCCTTACGGATATGGATTAACCTATCAGTCTGTTGCAACCGATGCGATAAGCTTAGATGCGTTATCAGAAGATAATTTAGCCGCCAGTCAAACACTCGAAGACTTAGCCCTATTTGAACGTGCAGTGAAATCTCCTTGGTCAATGTACATAGCAACAGATAATGAACAGCAAGCCTTATCCAGCAGCGTGGCGAGCAACCGTGCGCTTAATATCCGCACCATGGATCGCGCCGTGCAAGAAGATGCCCGCTTGGTGTCGTTTAATGGCACCGAGCAAGGTTCCGTCGGCTTAATAAGTAGTTTTCCACGTGACTTAAGAGCTTACAGTAATAGTGATTCAGCATTGTCTCTTAGTATCAAAGTTGAGCAATCGGTGTCAAAACCTCTGTGGCTAGGTCTCGCATGTCAAGGTGATTGTCGCCAACAAGTGGATATCGCCAAGCTGGTGAATACTAGATTAGCTGAATGGCAAAACGTAAGCATTTCCCTGGCTTGTTTTGCTGGAGAGCCGATGGACTTTGGTAAAATTGCCATGCCGTTTTATCTTAGTACTGACGCTAAAGTCGATATTAGTTTTAGTGATGTCGTCATTAAAGCGACTGCAAACGACAATACTATCCAATGTCACTAGAACCCTAATCCAGCTCGACCTCATTTCGGTCGAGCTGGATTTAGTTTGATTTTGTGCAGGGCGTCAGTCGATAATCGTCGGCCGTTTGACTGTAATCACGTCAGATTTGAACGGTCTCATAGACTGCTGAATACGAATGCAAAAACGCACTGTTTGCTTTGAGCAAAGCGGCGCTTAGCTTAGTATCGAGCAGCCTTTGAGGTATTGCAGCTATCTTGTGTCCTCGCGGTGGTTTTTTTCGGTCAGTTTTTTGAGTCGATTTTGAATCAAGTGCAATCAAAAAGTTATCAATCTATGATGTTAACAATGGCATAATAACGTATCGATAGTGTATTGATCGCTAAAGCGATATGAATTTGATAAGGAATTGATTTGTCTAATATTGTATTTTCTAAAGCAGACTTACAACAGATAGTGCTCCTCGCCAAGCAAGCCGGCGAAGCAATTATGCAAGTTTATGCGCAAACTGATTTACAGATTGAAGTGAAACAAGATGATAGTCCAGTTACTGCAGCCGATATTGCCAGTCACAATGTGATTATCGCTGGGCTTAAGCAGCATTTTGCTGATATTGCTGTCATGAGCGAAGAAGACGCTGATATTAGTTGGGCTGAACGCCAGACTTGGCAAACCTATTGGTTGATCGATCCACTCGATGGTACTAAAGAATTTATTAAACGTAATGGTGAATTTACGGTTAATATTGCGCTGATCCATCAGGGACAAGCTATCGCAGGCGTGGTGTATGCGCCCGTATTAGACAAATGTTATAGCGGTATTGTTGGCCAAGGTGCATGGCTAGAGCACAACGGAGCGACATCAATATTAGATATTCGTCAGCGGCCATTACAGACACCTCCTGTTGTCGTTGGCAGTCGTTCTCATATTAGCCCTGATGTCGCCGCCTATTTACAGACCATTGGCGAACATCAAATGCTTAGCGTTGGTAGCTCATTAAAGTTTTGTATGGTGGCCGAAGGTCAAGCCGATGTGTACCCAAGATTAGGCCTCACCAGTGAATGGGATACTGCAGCAGCGCAAGCTGTATTGGAAAGTGCTGGTGGTAAAGTGGTTGAGTATCCAGCACTCACAGCGCTGCAATATAACCAGAAAGAAAATATTTTAAATCCGTATTTTATTGCCGCGTCCTTGGCGTGGTTTGAACGTAAATAATTGTGCTTTAAAGCAATTTGCGTTAATCGAACATTGAATCTAATTAATAATAAGTAAATGGAGTAATAAGTTATGATGCGTATGGGCGTCGATCTCGGTGGTACCAAAATAGAATTAGTGGCGTTGGCCGATGATGGCGCTGAGATATTTAGAAAGCGCATTCCTACTCCAAGAGACTATCCAGCGACATTAGCGGCGATTGTGGGCTTAGTCGCCGATGCTGAAACCGCAACAGGCCAAACGGGTTCTGTGGGTGTTGGTATTCCTGGTGTTGTGTCACCGTTTACTGGTTTGGTTAAAAACTCTAATTCAACCTGGATTAACGGCCATCCGCTTGATAAAGATTTAAGCGAAGTGTTGCACCGTGAAGTGCGTGTAGCCAATGATGCCAATTGTTTTGCCGTATCTGAAGCCGTCGATGGTGCCGCTGCCGGAAAAGGTGTTGTTTTTGGCGGTATCATTGGTACAGGTTGTGGTGCTGGTATCGCTATTAATGGTCGTGTGCATGGCGGTGGTAATGGGATTGGCGGTGAATGGGGCCATAATCCTCTTCCGTGGATGACGGCTGATGAGTTTAATTCCACTAGCTGTTTTTGTGGTAATCGTGACTGTATCGAGACCTTTATATCGGGTACTGGCTTTGTACGTGATTTTCGTGAAGCAGGCGGCGATGCAATCAGTGGTATCCAAATTTCTGAGATGATGCAACAAGGCGATCCGTTGGCTACCGCAGCATTTGAGCGTTATATCGATCGATTAGCGCGCTCACTTGCGCATGTGATCAATATGATGGATCCAGACATGATTGTATTAGGTGGCGGTGTATCAAATATTGATGCTATCTACACTGAATTACCAAAAGTGTTACCCAAATACGTTGTCGGTCGCGAATGCGGCACTCAAGTGGTTAAAAACAAGTTTGGTGCATCTTCTGGCGTTCGCGGTGCGGCCTGGCTTTGGGGCAAAGACGAAAAGTAGGCTTAACTTGTATAGTAGAGCCTTGTTCAGGATAGATATTTGTGAAAATAAAGCCAAAGGTCATTTCGATTCACTTGGCTGAGCGTTCATCTGGCAATATGGTTAATTCATCAAACGGCACTTTAATAGTGCCGTTTTTGTTTGCTTGATAGGGTTTGTATTCAGACTTTATAACGATAAACTAGCGACAGTTTTCATTGTTCAAGTGATATACCGATGTTTTGGCTTAAAAAAATCTTATCGCAATTAGTCATGCCCATTCCGCTTAGCATTATGCTATTAGTTATAGCAGCCGTGTTATGGCGCACAAAAAGAACACGGTTGCTGCAATTTGGGCGTATTGCCTTGGTGGCTGCGATAGCGCTACTGGTATTAACCAGCCAAGCGAAAGTAAGCTATTATTTAGCGGATTCGTTAGAGTCACAGTATCAAGTTAACCATCAGCCAATAACAGGGGCTTGTGTTGTTATGGTATTGGGATCGGGTAACCGTGAGCAGCAAGGCCATACCGCAGTGCAGCAATTATCATCAACAGCACTGGCTCGATTAACTGAAGGCGTGCGTCAGTTTAGCCTTGGCCAACACTGCACCTTAGTGGTCAGTGGTTGGAGCGGCGGTAATCAGCCAACTGCTCATGCCACTATTATGGCTCAAGCGGCCCAAGAATTAGGCATCCCCAAAAAGAGTATTACGGTCTTCAATCAACCTAAAGACACCATTGAAGAAGCCAATGCACTTAAGCAATTTTTGGGCACTCAGCCTTTTAGATTGGTGACGTCGGCAACACATATGCCAAGGTCTATGCGCATATTTAACGCTTTAGGGATGCAACCCCAAGCGGCACCCACTGACTTTATTGCTAATAGTAGCGATTGGTGGCGTTTAAATGCGGATAATTTGTTAGATTCACAGCGAGCCATTCATGAGTATGTCGGTATATTATGGTTGTGGGTTAAAGATCTATTAGTGAATAATCACTAGCGTTGTTTACTAAATAGTTGGGTAGCAGTATTTTGAATAATTTATCAATCAATTCTAAGGACACTATTGTGAGTGATGAGCACATGTTAATTAGTCCTTATGCTAAGCGAAATGGCATCACGCTTACAGTTGTTGGCGCGTTAAGTTTAGTGACTAGCTTGATTATTTTTATTGGGCTTAAAGGCTTTTTTGTGCCTGGTATGTTGTGTTTTGCCTTAGGCTCAGTCGCACTGGTGTTAGGTGTCGCTAAAGTGTATCAGCCAGCGGTCAGCTTCAAACTAATGCCTACAGGGGTGGTATTTTTTCATCGTCGTGGTCAGGTATTTATTGAATGGCATAATATTCAGCGGCTTGATAGCGTGCGGGTAAATCAAAATATGGAGATGATTGAACTGCCTTATATTGGCGTCAAACTTAAAAAGATTAATCCCATATTAGATTGTATTTCACCGCGTTTGGCTACCGGATTACTAACCGAACAGCGGCCACTTTTGATGACCGCTGCCACTCAAGATGAGGACTTACAAAGTTTAGAAGGTTACTTAGGTGCAGAATTTACCCCGCTAGTGGTTAACGGTGAACGTTATCGTGGTGTTCTGGCGATGTTCGGTCATCGTTGCCAAACCTTGAATGAGCAGCTTGGTTACCATGTGTACCTATCCATTGACAGTTTAGATCGAGAGCCCAAAGAGTTTGTCGCTTTGTTGCGTCAATGGCAGCGACAAGCACTAATCAATAGTGATGAATAAGCCATTATTAAAGGATGTGGTGATCTTCTAGGAGGTAACATGGCACAGCGTGAGCTATTACAAGGAGGGTGTTTATGTGTTGCCATCCGTTATCAAGTTAATGGTTTGCCATTTGATGCCGATCACTGCCACTGCAGTCAATGTCGAAAAAGTGCCGGTGCGGTGATGATGAGCTGGATGGATTTTTGTTCTGAACAAGTTGAATGGCTAAAAGGGCAAGTCACAGAGCTTGCTTCATCAAAGGATATTCGTCGGGGTTTTTGTCAACACTGTGGTTGCTCACTGACTTACCGACATCTGGATTATCCGCAGTACGTAACATTATCGATTGCATCGCTTGATCTACCACAAAAAGTGCAGCCAACTTACCATATACACACTGATGAGCAGGTTAGCTGGTTAAATATCGATGACAATTGTCCGCGTTATAAGGCAGGAAAAACGCTGACAAAAAGCTCAAATTAGCTTTTTGATGAAATCAGAGTCAATGGTTCTACGTGGCGATAACCTAAAAACTGGCCACCGTCTAAAATTTCGATGTTTTCACAATACGCATCCCCTTCAAAAATACCTTGCTCATGCAGGGTCATTTTTTTACAGTGTGCTTTACCTGTTAGTTGGCCTGCAATCATTAAGTTTCGGCACAAAATATCACCATCGACTGTGCCATTGGGTTCAATCGTCACATTGCCTTGTGCTTTAATATCGCCGTTGATATGCCCCGCAATGAGTACATCACCGCTGAAAATAAGTTTGCCGGTTAAGTGACATTCTGGGGCGATAAAACTCAGCGGATTTGCAACTTGTTTTTGACCAAACATCTCAGTGCTCTTATGGCTATATTTTGGCTGATAATATAGCGTTAAAGGCAAATAAATAACACCAAAATCGCTCGCTATATTGCTAACTGATTAACATACCGTATTTGATAAATTAGCTCGGTTTGCCAATCTGTATGGCATTAGAAGGGCAGGGAGATACACAAGCACCACAACCCGTACAGGCATCAGTATCTATCAAGGGTTTAGGCACTTGTCCTACTGCCATGATAAAGCTAATTGCGCGTGGATCGCAGGCATCTTTACAACTCTGGCACCAAACACCTTCATAGGTTAAGCAGCTGTCTTTTATGCTGGCGCGAATTGACCAGGGTAAGGACTGGGCGAGATCGAACACCGGCTCTGGGCACACATCAACGCAAAGCTGGCAAAAAGTACATTCACCAAGATTAAAATCTATTTCAGGAAACCCACCTTCACCGCGTTTAATTATTTGGGTTTCGCAGGCGGTAATACACTTGTCACAGCGGGTGCAATTGTCAGTAAATTCTTGATCTGTTTTGCTCCATGGCGGGCGGGTGACATTGGATTTTCTGCGACTAAATAGATTACGCCGACTTTGATTAATACTTTGGCTCATGGCTATCCTAATTGGACGTAAACGCATTAGCTGGCGCTAGGGGTTGTCGCTCTATCAGGCTGAAAATGGCTTCGAGCTAAAACCTGTGCTAACAAGGGCGTTTAATCGCAAGTTTTGGGCGGATTGTGGCTTGTTTCTACTGGGTTATCGCTAATTCATGTTAAGTCGCTACATGAATTAGCTCCGCCTGGTATAACATCACCACACAGCCGCAAAATTTACTTTGAAAGATTAACACACCCTGATATTAGCATTCGCTGCAGCTAAAAATTGTTAAGCGCTAGGCATTTTATAGCCATCAGGGTTATGTGATTGCCATTTCCAACTGCTATTGGCCATATCTTCAACGGTATGAGTCGCACGCCAGTTAAGTTCTGTTGCTGCAAAACTCGGATCGGCATAACAAGCGGCAATGTCACCAGGACGGCGTGGACTGATTTGATAAGCAATGGTTTTACCACAAGCTGTTTCAAATGCTTTGACCATGTCTAACACACTGTAACCGATACCCGTGCCGAGATTATAAGTCACCAATCCAGGTTTTGTTTGCAGCTTTTTAAGCGCTTGTAAGTGACCCACAGCTAAATCAACAACGTGAATATAATCGCGAACACCTGTGCCATCTGGTGTGTCGTAATCATCGCCAAACACGCTTAATTTTTCGCGTTTACCGACAGCAACTTGGGCAATAAACGGCATCAAGTTATTCGGAATGTCGTTAGGATCTTCACCAATTAAGCCACTTTCGTGAGCTCCAACAGGATTGAAGTAACGTAGTCGAGCAATATTCCAGCTGTTATCTGAGTTGTACAAGTCGGCTAAAATATATTCAACCATCAATTTTGACTGACCATATGGATTGGTCGCGCCCGTTGGGAAATCTTCTTTAATGGGCAGACTCGCTGGATCGCCATAAACCGTGGCGGATGAACTAAAGACTAAGTTTTTAACGTTATTTTCGGCCATAACTTGGCATAAAATAATCGTGCCAGTCACGTTGTTTTCATAATACTTTAATGGTTCGGCGACTGACTCACCGACGGCTTTTAAGCCTGCAAAATGAATAACAGACTCAATGCTATGGTCTACAAATACTTTTTGTAGCAAAGCTTTATTTAAAATATCGCCTTGATAAAAAGTGACATCCTTACCAGTAATAGTATGAACACGGGCTAGGGCTTCAACACTTGAATTTGATAAATTATCAACAATGATCACTTCCTGTCCGGCATTTAATAGCTCAACGACTGTGTGGGTACCAATATAGCCGGCGCCACCGGTTACTAAAATTGCCATAAATAAATCATCCTATGAATTAATGAGTCATGTGTGAATGATATTGTAAATTATCCCAGCTCTATCGTCAGTTAAATTATCGATGGCGCGCTAAATTAACTCGGGTTAAGTCTTGCTGTAATGTGTTCATTTATGGTGATAAAACCTGAGCCTACTCATGGGGCTTACAGCTCGTTTGTATTTATTTGTTTACGATTAAAGCAACATAACCGCATGAAATAAACTGTGAGGGAGTTAACAAAACGTCAACGTTAGCACACTATGTAGGGAGTGAAGTTGACGTAAAGTGGAACCTATGAGTACAGCAACAAAGTATATTGCCCATCAACCTGATGCCCAGGGTTACATTGATTATTCTGAGCATGAGAATCAATTATGGCAACAATTGTATCAGCGTCAAGTGACGAATATGCCGGGTAAAGCTTGTAATGCTTATCTGCAAGGACTCGATGCCTTAGGCATGTCGAGTGACCGTATTCCGCAGTTACCCGAAATCGATAAAGTGTTATTAGATGCTACGGGTTGGAAAACCGCAGCGGTACCAGCATTAATTTCATTTGGGCGTTTTTTTGAGTTACTGGCCAATAAAGAGTTTCCAGTTGCGACGTTTATACGTAGCAAAGAAGAGTTTGATTACCTGCAAGAGCCTGATATATTTCATGAAATATTTGGTCATTGTCCATTGTTGACTAATCCATCATTTGCACATTTTTCGCATATGTATGGCCAGTTAGGACTCGCGGCATCCAAAGAAGAGCGAGTGTTTCTGGCGCGACTATATTGGTTCACTATTGAATTTGGTTTGGTACAAGCGAAAAATGAGCCATTAGCCATTTACGGTGGTGGTATTTTAAGCTCTCCTGGTGAAACGCTTTATTCGCTAAGTGATGAGCCAGAACGTAAACCTTTTGACTTACTTGATGTGCTGCGTACTCCTTATCGTATCGATATTATGCAGCCTATCTATTACGTGATTAATCATATTGATTATTTAGATGAAATTGCCCGTATGGACATTATGAGCATGGTGACCAAGGCCCGCCAATTAGGCATGTTTGAGCCTAAGTTCGCCCCTAAAATCAAAGCAATTTAATCGATTTACTGCTACTGAATAGAGGGTTGTTTTCTCATCAGTATGCAAGTTAGACATTATTATAATTAAGCCTAGGAGTAAAAATGAACGCATTAACCGAGATGAAGTGTGAAGCATGCCAAGCAGATGCCCCGAAAGTGAGTGATGCTGAGTTGGCTGAACTTGTCGGTATGATCCCCGATTGGGGCGTTGAAGTTCGTGACGGTATTATGCAGCTTGAGCGGGTTTATAAATTTAAAAACTTTAAGCTGGCCATGGTGTTTACCAATAAGTTAGCTGATTTAGCCGAATCTGAAGGTCATCATCCTGGAATATTAACCGAATGGGGCAAGGTCACGGTCACTTGGTGGTCACACTCAATTAAAGGTTTACACAAAAACGATTTTATCATGGCTGCCAAGACAGACCAGTTGTTAGACGCGTAATTATCGTCATCGATTTCAGCACATTACGTTAACGTAATGTGCTGAAATAATCGCTCTGTTACAATTCTACTGTAAACTTCACTTGCCACCGAAGCAATATCCCTCTAACGTTATGCCAAATTTCCGCAATAAAACTTCAATAAATAGGGAATCGTTACATTATGCGTTTGGAAGTCAGCTGTATTGATCGCGTGGGTTTAGCGAAAGACATCCTCGTCGTGCTCGAAAAACATGGAATTAACTTAATCGCAATTGATGCCAGTAATAAGGGGTTCTTATTCCTGCAATTTGCTGAGATCAGTTTTGAAACATTACGAGAGTTAATGCCGCAAATTCGTAAGGTTGAAAGTGTTCATGACGTCCGTACTGTGTCTTTTATGCCGTCAGAACAAGAGCATTATGCCCTTAAAACCTTACTTAAAACCTTACCCGACTCAGTGTTTTCAACTGACGCTAAAGGGCGAGTGCGCATCGCTAATGAATCGGCCTTGTTGACGCTCGGTATGGCTGAACATGAAGTGGTAGGGGAGTCACTTAACCATTGGGTTCAGGGGTTTAACTTTGCCCGTTGGATGAGTGAAATACCTGTATTGGCTCAAGCTACTCGAGTGCAAATTAACTCGAACGAGTATTTGGCCGAAATGCTACCCATTTATTTACCTGACGATGATGACAAAACCATTTTAGCGGGTGCCGTTATTTCGCTCAAATCACCTGCTAGAGTCGGTAAACAATTTAACGCGCTGCAAAATCAAACCACAGGTTTTGATAACGTATTAGCGGTTAGCGATAAAATGAAAGACATACTCAAGCAAGCTAAGCGCATGGCACAGCTCGATGCGCCTTTGCTGATAACCGGTGAAACGGGGACGGGTAAAGAGCTCATGGCGCGTGCTAGTCATGATGCCAGTATGCGCCGCGAGCATCCGTTTATTGCGATTAATTGTGCTGCACTGCCAGACAGCGTCGCAGAAGAAGAATTATTTGGTTTTGTCAGCAATGGCACAGTTGTAAAACGCGGGTTATTTGAAGAAGCCAAAGGCGGGACAGTTTTTCTGGATGAAATTGCCGAAATGTCCAAAGCGGCGCAAGTTAAATTACTGCGTTTACTACAAGATGGTACCTTTAGGCGCATTGGTGGTGATGAAGAAGTTCGCGCAGATGTGCGTATTATTTGCTCAACCCAAAAACATTTAGCTGAGCTCTGCCAAGCGGGTGAGTTTAGAGAAGATTTATATTACCGTATTCATGTATTAAGTTACCACATGCCATCCCTGCGTGAGCGCCGAGTCGATGTGCTGCCATTAACCGAAATGTTCTTAGAACATTATAGTCAGCAGTTATCGAGTCCATTAAGACGGATCTCGGCAACTTGCCGCGACTATCTGTTTACCTATGCGTGGCCAGGTAATGTGCGTCAATTGAAAAATGCTATTTTTAGGGCGGTATCCATGTGGGATGGTTCGACAGAGCTGACCGTTGAACAACTCAAATTACCATCCTATGCCGAAGGTTTTGGTTACTTCGATGAAGAGTTTGAAGGCACCTTGGATGAAGCCATGAAAGAATACGAAGCGGGTTTATTGCGTCGATTGTATCCTGCGTACCCAAGTACACGACAGTTGGCGAAGAAACTTGGGGTGTCACATACCGCAATTGCTAATAAATTACGCGATTATAATATTAGTAAGAAAAAGTGATGTAACGATTTAATGCCAGTATTTTGCTGGCATTTTAGTCACATAAACGCTGTAAATCAGTATTTGCGGTGCGTTTTTATTAATGTAACGAATAATTTACAAATAGCCGTGAGCACCAACAAAATGTGATTGAGCTCACGCTATAGGTTTTTCTGCCGTGATCGGTTATTTGTATCGTCAAATTGAGCGTGTAGTGTGGATAATCCGCTGCGCTCACCCAGTATTTAGGAGCAATAATGAAACTTGCAAGTTATCACAACGGACGTCGCGACGGCCAATTGATGTTAGTCAGTAAAGATTTGAGCAAAACCGTCGCCGTACCTGCTATTGCACATACTATGCAGCAATTATTAGATGCTTGGGATCTGCTTTACCCACAATTGAATGAGTTATATGAAGCGTTAAACGCTGGGCATATGGATAATGCGGCAGATTTTGACGAAAGCCGTTGCTTATCACCTTTACCACGAGCTTATCAATGGGCCGATGGCAGTGCTTATGTCAATCACGTTGAATTGGTTCGCAAAGCGCGTGGCGCTGAAATGCCGGCATCTTTTTGGACCGACCCTCTGGTGTATCAAGGTGGCTCAGACAGTTTTATTGCGCCTAAAGCTGATATCGAAATGGCCAGTGAAGAATTTGGTATTGATTTTGAATCTGAAATTGCCATTATCACTGATGATGTCGCCATGGGTGTTAGCAGCGAAGATGCCGCTAAGCACATCAAACTATTGATGTTGGTTAACGATGTATCACTGCGTAATTTAATCCCTGGCGAGTTAGGCAAAGGCTTTGGCTTTTTCCAATCAAAGCCATCAAGTGCGTTTTCACCCATTGCTATTACCCCTGATGAATTAGGTGATAAGTGGCAAGACAGCAAGGTGCATTTACCCCTAGTAACACATTTAAATGGTGAGTTGTTTGGGCGTCCTAATGCGGGTGTGGACATGACTTTTAACTTTAGTCAGTTAGTATCACATGTGGCTAAAACACGCCCATTAGGCAGCGGTGCGATTATTGGTTCTGGCACCATTTCAAACTATGACCGCAGTGCTGGCTCAAGCTGTTTGGCTGAAAAGCGCATGCTTGAAATTATCGCTGATGGTAAAGCCTCAACACCTTTTATGCACTTTGGCGATACGGTACGTATCGAAATGTTTGATGAAAATGGTGTGAGTATTTTTGGTTCTATCGATCAAAAAGTGGTTGAGTACAAAGCCTAAGATTATTAGGGTAATGTAAACCGACATAATTAAGGCAATAGCGTTCAGTCGTTATTGCCTTTTTGTTAGGCAAAATAAAATAAAAATAAGGAAATTGACATGAAGCTCTATGGTTATTGGCGCTCAAGTGCGGCTTATCGGGTTCGTATAGCATTAAACTTAAAGCAGTTATCCGCAGAACATATTTCGGTGCATTTAGTTAATAATGGCGGTGAGCAACACAGTGCTAGTTTTCATCAATTAAATCCACAGCATTTAGTGCCAGCCTTTGTTGATAGCGGCGAGCAGGGTGAGCTGACATTGTCGCAATCACTGGCCATTATTGAGTATCTTGAAGATAAGTATCCAGATCATCGTCTACTGCCAAGCAATATTGAAGATCGTGCCATTGTACGTAGTATGGCTCAGGCCATTGCGTGTGAAATTCACCCTTTAGACAATTTGCGAGTATTACAATATTTAGTCAACGAAATGGGCGTGTCTGAAGCCGATAAAATGCGTTGGTATCATCATTGGATCCATGTTGGTTTTGCTGCGCTGGAAGTGCAACTAGGCCAATATTCTGGACGCTTCTGTTTTGGGGATACGCCTTCGCTGGCTGATATTTGTTTGATCCCCCAAGTGTATAATGCCAAACGCTTTAACTTAGAGCTGGCCGCGTACCCCAATATTGTCAGGATTTGGCATGAGTGCCAGCAATTAAGTGCATTTGCTGACGCTGCACCAGAGCAGCAGCATGACGCCAGCTAAAGAACCCTGTGTGAGTAATGAGTTGCAACGACTAGGGGCTGATGCGTTACAGGCGCAGTTATCGACATGGTTGCAACAAGATGCTCAGCGTCTAAATGCCTTGCAAGTATGCTGTGAAGTGTTAAATCACTTCAATATTGGCGATTGGTATATTGCTGCCGGCTTTGTACGTAATTTGGTATGGGATAAATTACATCATATTAGGTCACAAGCATTAAATGATATCGACGTGATTTACTGGTGTGATAGTGATGTATCTGTAGAGCGTGATCGCTCGATTGAAGCCAAACTAAGGCTGCAAGCCGATTTGCCATGGTCAGTGAAAAATCAAGCCAGAATGCATCTCAGAAATAACGATCCTGCTTATTTATCATGTCTTGACGCCATGTCTTATTGGCCTGAAAAACAGACAGCAGTCGGGGTTAAGTTAGTCAATACCAGTCCTGCTGTCGCTGCCCATATTAATCAAAAAATGCCTTTTACAGGCTCTAATTCTGCAACAGTATTGGCCCATGACTACGAGATTAAAGTGGACGCTGTTTTTGGATTAGCCTGTCTTTTTTCTCTGAGTTTACATGCTAATCCTAAACGCGACATCAGTGTGTTTAAATCTAGAGTCATTCAAAAGAAATGGCTACTCCAGTACCCTAAATTAATCATGATTACTGAGCCATTTCTAAGCTCTAAATAATGCTCTTTGTGATCTCTCATATTTTCTCAATATGCGCTTAACAGTCTGATTTACTCAGTTTGATATGTGATCTAAATCAAGCTAACTCAATTAAGTTGTTATCTCTAAAGGGGTATTATGCTTTTGTTGATCTATGTCAATGTTACTCATAGATTACTTATGTAGGTTGTTGGCAAATGTTGAGGATGCACTCAACTGCATCTAGTTGTCATTGCCAAGGAGTGTTAAAAATGAATAAGAAAATTACCCTAAGTTTAGTTGCCGTGTCTTTATTATCTGCCGGCCTGTCATTTAGTGCTGCGGCCCATCAAGCTGGAGATATTATTGTCCGTGCCGGTGTGGCGATGGTTGCTCCAAATGAGTCAAGCCCAGTAGTGGCAAATGTTGCTGAATTTAGTGTTGATAATGATGTTCAGCTAGGGCTAAACTTTGGTTATATGTTAACTGATAATGTCGGTATTGAATTACTTGCGGCATCGCCTTTTAGCCACGATGTTTCACTGGGCGCATTAGGTAAAATTGCAGACTCAAAGCAGTTACCGCCAACACTAGTAGCACAATACTACTTTGGTGATTCACAGTCAGCTTTACGTCCATATGTGGGTTTAGGCGTTAACTTTACTAATTTCTATGACAATGAATTTACTCAAGATGCGAAAGATCTTGGCTTAGAAAATTTAAGCTTATCGAATTCTTGGGGACTTGCGGCTCAAGTTGGTCTTGATTATCAAATTGACAAAAAATGGTTAGTTAACGCGTCAGTTTGGTATGCACAAATTTCTACTGATGTGAGCTTTGATATGGGTGCCGATCATGTTGTGGTTGATACCGATATTGACCCTTGGGTTTACATGGTCAGCGTGGGTTATACGTTTTAAGTCGTTCAAGTTACTTAGAATACCTCTGCGATAATGGCAGTGATAACGAAACAGGAACCTAAGGGTTCCTGTTTTTGTTGGTGTTGTTTATTAAGATTTTTTACGCGGTTTCCAATGGCGGGTGTTGTAAATATATTCAGGTAATAAGCGATTAATCCACGCCACAAAGCGCCAGCGTTTAGTGACATACACTCGGCGTTTACCTTTTTTAAGGGCGGTTAATATTTGTTTGGCGACCTTGTCTATCGGCGACAATAAAAAGCGCGTATTGAGAAACATCGCTTTATCATATAAGCCAAGCTGGATATCACTAATCGTAATAGGTAATTTTAATCGTTGTGCATGCATGCACAAACCTTGCAGATAATTAGCGGCAAACGCTTTAGAGGCATGATAAGCCACATTTGGACCACCACGTTGGCCCGCTATTGAGTTAATCGCCGCCAGTTGTCCATAACCTTGTTGACACATCAACTTAAATACACAGTTACTGATGGCGGCAAATCCTCTGACATTGATATCAACAATATCTTGTTCAATCGGCCAAGGTAGTGCCGCGTCGTAATGATTCACACCCGTATTCACGATCACTAGATGAGCACCATTGTGCTGCTCCCATGCAGAAGTGAGTTGCTTAATTAAGGTTTCAGGCTCAAAAATACTTAACGGGTAAACGCTCACTTCCCCTGGTAAGGTTCGGCAAAAATCGCTTAATACATCAGGATCTGGCACAAAAAGCACTAGGGATACATTTTGTTCCGATAACTGTCGTGCAAGCGCTTGGCTTAATTGCGAAGTCGCCCCAATAATCATTGCCGTTGCGGTAGGCGTGGTTGTTAACATAGTCAGCATCATCGTAATGTGGTGTCTTATAATAGGAATATCGGCTATTGATAACAAGCGAGAAAATATTTCAACTAAAGACGTGTAGACTTCTAGACATCCTTGTGTATTATGAAAGCGACTAACAATGAGTGGTCAGTTAGATGACAATAATGGGCTGTCAAAGCGTATCCATCGCCTTAGCGCTAAGTAAGACATTATTTTCAATGGTAATGTGCTGACAGTCCTGAGAATATCTAGGTGTTATTTTAGGCGAATATTTATGGTGATTTTGTGATCTTAAGCGGTGACTCACCCACGGCTAAATACGCTTATCACCTCGGCATGCTCTATCTGTGGCAGTGATAGTGCGATATGGTCGATATGACAAATTCATCATTATGGCTAAATACACAAGATAATTTATTTTCTTCACACAAAAGGTAATCAGTATGCCGGTTAGAATTCCAGATAACCTGCCAGCAGCAGGTATTTTAGAGTCAGAAAATATCTTTGTGATGTCTGAAACCCGTGCGGCTAATCAGGACATTCGTCCAATGCGGGTATTAATCTTGAATTTAATGCCCAATAAAATTGAAACTGAAACCCAGCTATTGCGCTTATTGGGTAATACGCCATTACAAGTCGGGGTTGATTTATTACGCATCCATGATAAAGAGTCAAAGCACACTTCTGTGGATCACATGAATACTTTTTATCGTGATTTTGAAGAGATCAAGCACAACAATTACGATGGCTTGATTATTACTGGCGCGCCTTTAGGCCAAATTGACTTTAAAGATGTGGTCTATTGGGACCATATTCGCGAGATCATTGATTGGTCTCAGCAACATGTGACATCAGTATTATTTCTGTGCTGGGCTGCTCATGCGGGTTTCTATCATCTTTACAATTTAGAACGTAAGTTATTGGCCACTAAACGTTCGGGGGTGTTTAATCATCGTCGCACCAGCGATCCACATCCATTATTGAGGGGTTTTGATGATGAATTTTTTGCGCCACATTCTCGCTTCGCCGAAATGGATATTGAACAAGTTCGCCAACATCCTGATTTAGACGTGTTGGCAGAGTCTGATGACGCTGGAGCCTATATTGTTCTCAGTCGCGATAATCGAAATGTGTTTGTTATGGGTCATCCTGAGTATCAAAAAGATACCTTGAATGACGAGTATGTGCGCGATAAAGGCCTAGATCTTAATCCTGATATTCCACAAAATTATTATCGTCAAGACGATCCAAACCAAGATCCTATCGTGCGTTGGCATAGTCATGGCAGTTTATTGATCAGCAATTGGCTTAATTATTATGTCTATCAGTTAACGCCTTATGATCTGTCCGACATGAACGCCAAAACGCCATGGGAAAGTAAAAAATAATCACTTATTATTCAATTTTATAGGCGTTTATTTTGTTGCGTTGAGGTGACTTTTATTAAGGCTATTACGCGATAACGTGAAATAGCCTTTTTTGTTTATCTACTCTCCTGAATGTCACTATTCTGATGTATTGCTATCAGCCGCTAAAACGCGATTAATCACTAAAATTTGTCGTCAATTATTAGCATTCATAGCACAATTGTTCATGCTGGGGCCACTTCATAGACTAAAGTGTAATCCAATTTTCCACAGTAAGACCTCCTGATAATAACTAATTTATAAACAGTTAGTTAGCTACCATTTTTAGTGTTTTTTTATCCAGTGTAAATCTTCGATGACAACGCCATGAGATTAACATCACCTTTTAGACCATTTTTTACTTGCTTTACGTTAGCGTCAACGTCAAAGTGGTGTGATATTATTTTCAATAATTTTTAAAGCGCAGTGAATTGGAGTGGTTATGAGTACAGAGCAAACAGGTCAAGATATCGTTATTGTTGCCGCGAAGCGTACACCAATGGGTGGGTTTCAAGGTGCATTGTCTGAGGTCGCGTCGCCAGTGTTAGCGGCCACGGCGATTAAAGGCCTTTTAGCCCAAACGGGGATCAGTGCCGATAGCGTAGATGAAGTGCTAATGGGCTGTGTGTTGCCTGCAGGTCTTGGCCAAGCACCAGCTCGTCAAGCCACATTAGGTGCCGGTTTACCTCTAAGTGTTGGTGCCACAACAGTGAATAAAGTCTGTGGTTCAGGTATGAAAACCGTCATGTTAGCTCACGATTTAATTAAAGCCGGCAGCAGCCAAGTGGTCGTAGCTGGCGGCATGGAAAACATGAGCAGAGCGCCATATTTACTCGACAAAGCTCGAAGCGGAATGCGTATGGGGCACGGTAAAGTAATGGACCATATGTTTTTAGATGGCCTTGAAGATGCCTACACTGGTGGCGCTATGGGCACGTTTGCACAAAAAACGGCCGACGATTTTGGTTTAACCCGTGAACAAATGGATGCTTTCGCATTGTCATCACTGGAAAAAGCCAATGCAGCGATTCAGTCGGGAGCGTTTAAAGATGAAGTGGTATCTGTCACCGTAAGTGCTCGCGGTGGTGATATCAGTGTTGATATCGATGAACAGCCTGGAAACGCTCGTCCTGAAAAAATCCCCAGCTTACGTCCTGCTTTTACTAAAGACGGCACCATTACTGCGGCTAATTCAAGTTCAATATCAGATGGCGCTGCGGCACTGATGTTAATGACCCGTGAGAAAGCCACTCAGTTAGGTCTAACCGTTATGGCGACCATTAAAGGCCATACGACTCACTCGCAAGAACCATCAATGTTTACCACAGCTCCCGTTGGCGCGATGCAAAAACTGTTCGAAAAAGTGCAGTGGAGTAAAGATGACGTTGATTTATATGAAATTAACGAAGCATTTGCCATGGTAACCATGCTTGCTGTGTCTGAACTTGGTTTAGATAACAGCAAAGTCAATGTTAACGGCGGTGCTTGTGCATTAGGTCATCCAATTGGTTGTTCTGGCGCTCGTTTATTAGTGACATTGATTTATGCCTTAAAAGCCCGTGGTCTTAAGCGCGGCGTGGCATCACTATGTATTGGTGGTGGTGAAGCCACCGCGATGGCGATAGAAGTGGAATAAAGCCACACTCGCTAAGTTCAATAAGACCACTGCGCAGGTAAATGTACATCCAGCCACTCAATGAGTGAGACTGACAAACATAATAAACGGCATTACCTGTGCAATAACTCAATACGAGTGATGTTACTCACTCATAGATGTTCAAGGATCGAGGAAAACCACATGACTACACAAGTTAAGCATTATATTGATGGCGAATTCACCTTTGGTAGCGGCGATCGCAATATTGATGTGACTAACCCTGCTAACAACAGCGTTATCGCAAAAATAAACTGCGCGACTACCGCCGAAGTCGAGCTGGCTATTCACAGTGCTAAAGAAGCGTTTAAAACTTGGAAAGAAGTTCCCGTGTCTGAACGTGCTCGGGTTATGTTGCGTTACCAACATTTGCTCAAAGAGCATCATGACGAATTAGCGACAATTTTAGCGCAAGAAACCGGTAAAACCTTTGAAGATGCTAAAGGTGATGTATGGCGCGGGATTGAAGTTGCTGAACATGCTTGTGGTGTTGCGTCGTTAATGATGGGTGAAACGGTAGAAAACGTTGCTCGTAATATCGATACGTATAGCTACACGCAACCATTAGGTGTGTGTGCCGGTATTACTCCGTTTAACTTCCCTGCGATGATCCCATTATGGATGTTCCCGTTATCAATTGCTTGCGGTAATACCTTTATTTTAAAACCGTCTGAACAAGATCCCATGACGCCACAACGTTTAGTGGAGTTATTTGTTGAAGCGGGCGCACCAAAAGGCGTGTTACAACTTATCCATGGTGACAAAACTGCGGTTGATATTTTACTACGAGACCCAGCCATTAAAGCGATTTCGTTTGTGGGGTCTGTGGGTGTGGGCCAATACATTTATAAAACCGGCACTGATAACCTCAAACGGGTACAAGCGTTTGCAGGGGCAAAAAACCATTGTGTGATCATGCCTGATGCGAACAAGCAACAAGTGATCAATAACATGGTCGGAGCCTCGGTTGGCGCTGCGGGTCAGCGTTGTATGGCCATTTCAGTAGCCATTTTTGTCGGTAAAGCCAAAGAGTGGATCCCTGAATTAAAAGAAGCGTTAGCTAAGGTTCGTCCTGGTTTATGGGATGACAAAGATGCTGCTTACGGCCCTGTTATCAGCCCTGCGGCAAAAGAGCGTGTCCTAAAACTGATTGCTCAAGGCAAAGCAGAAGGTGCTGATTGCTTACTCGATGGAACCGATTTCACTGTTGCAGGTTATGAGTCTGGTAACTGGGTTGGCCCAACCATGTTCACCAATGTCACCACCGACATGAGCATTTACAAAGAAGAGATTTTTGGTCCAGTACTGTGTTGTATGGATGCGGATAACTTAGACGATGCTATCGAACTGGTTAACAACAGCCCTTATGGTAACGGTACCTCAATCTTTACCGCATCAGGCGGCGCAGCGCGTAAATATCAACATGAAATTGAAGTTGGCCAAGTTGGGATTAACGTTCCTATTCCTGTGCCATTACCTTTCTTCTCATTTACTGGTTGGAAAGGCAGTTTCTATGGCGATCAACATGCATATGGTAAGCAAGCTGTACGTTTTTGTACTGAAACCAAAACCATTACCACACGCTGGTTTGATGCAGAAGCGGTTAGCGGTCCTAACATGAGTATTGACCTCAAATAAGCTCATTGGCCGCGGTATGATAAAACCTATCGCGGTTATTTTTATCTGCTAATACAACAAGACCATTTTGACTCGCACCATCGGATGGTGATGTCGTAAGCCCAAACATCACCATTTAATGACTAAGTAGCACAAGCTGCAGGTGGGCAAAATATCAAATGACCCGAGAGTCATCCAAGATAATATAAGGACTCCAGTATGGATTTTAATTTAAATGAAGATCAGCGTCAGTTTGCTGATTTAGCCCGTCAATTCGCAGCAGAAGAGCTGGCGCCATTTGCCGCCAAATGGGACGAAGAACATCATTTTCCTAAAGACGTGATTCAAAAAGCCGGTGAGCTGGGTTTTTGTTCACTTTACTCGCCAGAATCAGAAGGTGGTATGGGCCTATCTCGGTTAGATTCTTCAATTATTTTTGAAGAATTAGCCCATGGCTGCACAACAACCACAGCAATGCTAACCATCCATAATATGGCCACTTGGATGGTCACTACCTGGGGCACTGAAACCTTACGCCAACAGTGGTCAGAAGGCTTAACCACAGGGCAGTTATTGGCGTCATATTGCTTAACTGAGCCAGGAGCTGGCAGCGACGCTGCTTCATTGCAAACTAAAGCCGTGCGTGATGGTGACGATTACGTGATCACCGGTTCGAAAGTCTTTATTTCTGGAGCGGGTGAAACTGAGCTTTTAGTGGTGATGTGCCGTACCGGTGAAGCTGGCCCTAAAGGGGTTTCTGCCATTGCAGTACCAGCCGATGCCGCAGGCGTTACTTACGGAAAAGCCGAAGATAAAATGGGCTGGAACGCCCAACCGACGAGAATGATCAGCTTCGAAAACGTGCGCGTCCCAGCGGTTAACTTACTTGGCGAAGAAGGCCAAGGCTTTACCTTTGCCATGAAAGGTTTAGATGGCGGACGGATTAATATCGCTACCTGTTCAATTGGCACTGCACAAGCGGCCTTAACGCGCGCGACCGAATATATGAATGAGCGTAAACAGTTTGGTAAGCCATTAGCGGCTTTTCAAGCACTACAGTTCAAATTAGCGGATATGGCAACAGAGTTAGTCGCTGCACGTCAAATGGTGCGTTTAGCGGCATTTAAACTCGACACTCAAGACCCTGAAGCCAGCGCATATTGTGCCATGGCAAAACGCTTTGCCACCGATGTGGGCTTTCAAGTGTGCGACAGTGCGCTGCAAATTCATGGTGGTTACGGATACATTCGTGAATATCCATTAGAGCGTCATTTCCGCGATGTACGTGTGCACCAAATTTTAGAGGGCACTAACGAGATCATGCGGTTAATTATTGCTCGTCGTTTGTTAGCCAGCGATGCACATCCTATCCTGTAACGGGTGGCTCACTGCTGACTGATCCACAACTGAATGATCCATAAATGATTACTAACATAAGGACATAAGGTTATGACTGCTCAAACCAATATACTGGAACACATCATTGGTCACACGGCTATTTTGACGTTGAACAACCCGCCAGCCAATACCTGGACAGCTGACAGTTTACAAACGTTGAAACAGATCGTGCTTTCATTAAATCAACGTAAGGATGTTTACGCGCTTGTTATCACTGGCCAAGGTGATAGGTTTTTTTCTGCCGGTGCCGATTTAAATTTGTTTGCCGACGGTGATAAAGAAAATGCAGCTAATATGGCCAAACACTTTGGTGAAGCCTTTGAAACTTTAAGTGCGTTTCGCGGTGTATCAATCGCGGCCATTAATGGCTATGCCATGGGTGGCGGCTTAGAAGTCGCATTAGCGTGTGACTTACGTATTGCTGAAACCCAAGTGAAAATGGCGCTACCAGAAGCCACTGTGGGTTTATTACCTTGTGCCGGTGGCACCCAAAACTTAACCGCACTAGTAGGCGAGGGCTGGGCGAAACGGATGATTTTATGCGGTGAACGGATTGATGCAGCCACAGCTGAAAAAATTGGTTTAATTGAAGAAGTGGTTGAACAAGGCCAAGCCCTCGACGCAGCAGTCGCATTAGCCGCTAAAGTGGCTAAACAGTCTCCTGGCAGTGTCAGTGCATGTAAAACGCTGATAAATGCAGGGCGTACAATGCCAAGAGTTGAGGCATTACCGCTTGAACGTGAATTGTTTGTTGACCTGTTTGGCAGTGAAGATCAAGCTGAAGGTGTGAACGCCTTTTTACAAAAACGCGCCGCAAATTGGAAGAACAGCTAATGACTCAAGAGGTAATATTTCAAACGTTAGGCACACTATCTGGCCAATCTATTGGCGTAGTGACCCTGAATATCGAAAAAGCGCTTAATGCATTAACGCTTAACATGGTTGCAGCGATGCAAAGCCAGCTCACGCGCTGGAAAAACGATGACAGTATTGCTTGCGTGGTTATCAAAGGCGCTGGCGACAAGGCTTTTTGCGCTGGCGGTGATGTTCGTGCGATTTACCATGCATCTATCGCTAATCCCAATAACATCACCGATGAAGCCTGTGAATTTTTTACCCAAGAATACCAATTGGATTACTTACTGCATCAATTTGGTAAGCCTGTGCTGGTATGGGGCGACGGCATTGTCATGGGCGGCGGATTAGGACTCATGGCTGGTGGTAGTCATCGCATTGTGACTGAGCGCAGTCGTATTGCGATGCCAGAAGTCACCATTGGTTTATATCCCGATGTCGGTGGCAGTTACTTTTTAAATCGTATGCCAGGAAAAACAGGCTTATTTCTAGGCTTAACGGCTTACAACATGAACGCCTCAGATGCCTTGTACGTTAACTTGGGTAACTATTACTTAACCAGCGATGAAAAACAGCCGCTGTTTGATGCTATGGCCAAACTAACGTGGAGCCAAGATAACGATACAAATCATCAGCTATTGAGCGATTTGCTTTCTGGTATGACACAGCCGCATCTAGCGTCGCTTACAACCAGTCATTTACAACAATTTCAAAGTCAAATCGATTTATTAATGGCAGGTGACATTCTGGATGTTCATCACCAATTATCGACGCTAAATACTGAGCTTGATTGGCTTAAACGCGCACAGAAAACTGCATTAGCGGGGAGTCCGATCAGCTGGCATCTGATCTTTTCTCAAGCGGCATTAGGTTCAGCGCTGAGTTTAGCCGAATGCTTCAAGTGGGAACTGGGTGTTAGCGTTAATTGTTGCTCTATGGGGGATTTTTGTGAAGGTGTAAGGGCATTACTGATTGATAAGGATCGCAACCCTCAATGGCTGTTTACCGATGTTGAAGCGGTTGAACCGAGTAAGATAGCCCAACTTGTCACATCTCCTTGGGCCGCAGATAAGCACCCATTAGCAGACTTTTTATAAAAGGATAATCAACATGGCAACAGTAGCATTTATTGGTTTAGGCAATATGGGTGGCCCAATGGCGGCCAACTTAGTTAAGGCGGGTATGACAGTCACAGTGTTTGACTTAAACCCGGCCGCAGTCACAGCGTTAACTGATCAAGGTGCATTAAGCGCTAAAACTGCCTGTGGCGCAGCAGCCGCTGCCGATTTTGTGATAACCATGCTTCCCGCGGGCAAACATGTACGCAGCTTATATTTAGGTGACGATGACAATAAAGGCCTGCTTGATGTTGTGTCAAAGCATGCACTATTAATTGATTGTTCTACCATAGATGCAGATAGTGCCCGTCTAGTGGGAGCTAAAGCTTGCGAAAAAGGCATAGAGTTTATGGATGCACCCGTTTCTGGCGGCACAGCAGGCGCAGCCGCCGGCAGCTTGACCTTTATTTGTGGCGGTAGTGACTCAGCTTATCAACAAGCGCAAACCGTACTGACTGTTATGGGCGGCAATATTTTTCATGCTGGTGCTGTGGGTGCTGGGCAAATTGCCAAGATTTGTAACAACATGCTGTTATCTGTGTTGATGGTCGGTACTAGCGAGTCATTGCAATTAGGTTTGGATAATGGTTTAGATCCTAAAGTGCTATCTGATATCATGAAAGTCAGCAGTGGCGGTAACTGGACTCTCGAAAAGTATAATCCATGCCCAGATGTGATGGAAAATGTACCGTCGTCGAAAGATTATCAAGGCGGCTTTATGGTCGATTTGATGGTAAAAGATTTAGGCTTGTCGCAAGAAGCGGCAGTCGCGTCTAACTCAAGCACACCGATGGGATCTTTGGCTCGCAGTTTATATGTTAATCATGCTCGTCAAGGCAATGGCCGTCGCGATTTTTCAAGTATTTTTGAACAGTTTTCAAAGAAAAAATAAAGGATTCAGTTGATGGAATTAAAAGATAAGGTTGTCGTCATTACTGGCGGAGCAGGTGGATTAGGTCTGGCAATGGCGCAAAATTTGGCTGCACAAGGGGCTAAATTGGCACTTATCGATGTCGACCAAAGCAAACTTGAACAGGCTTGTGCTGATTTAGGTTCAATCACTGAAGTGCAAGGTTACGCCTTAGACATTACTGATGAAGAAGACGTCGTTTCTGGTTTTAAATTTATTGTTGAAGATTTTGGCCAAGTGAATGTGTTAATCAACAATGCAGGTATTTTACGTGACGGCTTAATGGTTAAAGCGAAAGACGGCAAAGTCGTTGATCGCATGTCATATCAACAATTTCAGTCCGTCATTAACGTCAATTTAACCGGTACTTTTTTGTGTGGTCGTGAAGCCGCTGCAGCCATGATTGAGACTGGTCAAGCTGGGGTTATCATTAATATTTCTAGCTTAGCTAAATCCGGTAACATGGGGCAGTCTAATTACTCAGCCTCTAAAGCTGGCGTTGCAGCTATGTCTGTTGGCTGGGCCAAAGAGTTAGCGCGCTACAATATTCGCAGCGCCGCGGTTGCGCCTGGTGTTATTGCCACTGAAATGACCGCAGCAATGAAGCCTGAAGCATTAGAGCGCCTTGAGCAAATGGTACCCGTCGGTCGTTTAGGCCAACCGGAAGAAATTGCCTCTACAGTGCGTTTTATCATTGAAAATGATTACGTCAACGGCCGAGTATTTGAAATTGATGGCGGTATTCGTTTATAAGCCGGTAGTATTTCGCTTAATCAGTTTGCTATGATGCCGTCACGCCGAGTGAATACCATGTGTATTATCTCGGCGTGACTTTTTTACATTTTAAGGATTAATTACGTGGCCAAATTAGAATACCTGCTTAAAAAAATCATGTTAATAGTGGGGATCTTCGGCGTCATTATTATTTACGGCGGCTTTTTATATTTACAATTCTCAGGTCGCTCGACAGCTGCGTTACCTTGGTTTTTACTTATCTCTCCGTGGATCTGTGTTTATTTTGGCTTAACTCACGTTCAACAAGTCGGGGTAATACAGTGGTTTGTGCAAAAGTTTACCTTTAAGAAAAAAGCATAGTCGCCTGTCTATGTCTGTTCTATTAGCATATTTATCGACGCTTTCTGTGGCCTTGTATACCCTAGTGGCTCTGGTCGCATTTGCGGCTAATTCGGTATTGTGCCGCATGGCATTATCAGTTCAGCAAACCACACCATTAATTGATCCAAGCAGTTTTACCGCTATTCGTTTAACTGCAGGGGCGTTGGTGTTGTGGTTATTAATGTTATTGCGAACCCGTCGCCTCCACACCAATACAAGTGACGTTAATAAAAGTGCTGCCAATAAAACCAAGGCAGCAATATCAGCGAGTCACGGCAGCTTTCTCGCTGCGGGATTACTGTTCATTTATGCAGTCACTTTTTCATACGCTTACGTGCTTCTTGATACCGCAACAGGGGCATTAATTTTATTTGCTGCAGTACAAATGAGTATGATGCTGATGAGTTATATTCAAGGCCAGCGGTTAACCTTACTCGAGGTTATTGGCGCCTCATTGGCATTTGCAGGTTTTGGATATTTAGTTTTACCGGGCGTCAGCGCTCCTTCAATCATGGGCCTAATATTAATGGCCCTCAGTGGCTGTGCTTGGGGTGGCTACACGTTATTGGGTAAACAGTCGCGCAAACCACTGTTTGATACCGGCTATAATTTTATTCGCACCTTGCCGTTAGTTGCGGCAATGATAAGTGTAGTCTGGTTACTGCCATTGTTTAGCATTGTTGAACCCATTAATCACCTTATCTTGTCGCCCGCAGGCATTTTATTGGCCGTATTGTCAGGTGGGCTGGCATCTGGCGTCGGCTACGCATTATGGTATCAAGCTTTACGTGGGTTAACAGCAACACATGCGGCAGTACTACAACTGACCGTTCCTGTTATCGCCGCCTTTGGCGGGGTACTATTTTTAGATGAAGTGATCAGTATTCATCTTAGTATTTCCGCCAGTATCATTTTTTTAGGCATAGGCTTAGTTATTTTAGCTAAACCTAAATCCGTCACAATAAATAAACTAACGTAATAGATTAACTCAATAAAACAAACGATTAACGAGGTTATATGAGCAATTCAACAGCGTATCCAATTGGCATTCCTGGACAAAAATGGACCGATGATCACAAAGCCCAATGGTTAGCACAAGTGACTATCAAGCGGTCATATCAAGATGAAGTGGTCAGTAAATTAACCCCGCTTGCGGCTCAATTTGAGCAAATACAGTATGGCGCGTTATCTTATGACGTCGACAAGTATCCTTTATTTGGTTTTAAGCCACTCAAGTGGGACAGTACTAAAAAAACCATTTTGATCACCGGCGGCGTACATGGATATGAAACCAGTGGTGTACAAGGTGCCATTCAATTTTTAGCCACTAAAGCGCAAGATTACGCTCAGTATTTTAATGTGGTAGTTGCGCCATGTATCAGCCCGTGGGGTTATGAAACTATTAATCGTTGGAACCCAAAAACCATCGATCCTAATCGCTCTTTTTACCCTAACAGTCCAGCGGAAGAATCAGCGGCATTAATGGCATTTGTGGCCACACTCGGTGAGGTATATGCACATATTGATTTACATGAAACGACCGATACTGATGAGATAGAGTTTAGACCAGTATTGTCTGCTCGCGATGGCGTTGATTATGCTAAAGGCATTATTCCTGACGGTTTTTATTTGGTGGGTGACAGTGATAATCCAACTCCCGCATTTCAAAAAGCGATAATTGATTCCGTTGCCAAAGTGACCCATATTGCACCGGACGATAATGGGCAACTAATTGAAGTGCCGATTGAGCAATTTGGGGTGATTAACTATCCGGTAAAAAAACTCAGTTTATGCGCCGGTATCACTGACAATCACTTTAACACCACGACTGAAGTTTATCCTGATAGCCCTCTGGTCACAGCGCAAGAATGTAACGATGCCCAAGTCGCCGCTATCACTGGTGGATTAGACTACATTATTGAGTATTTAAAACGATAAAAATGCTCCTAGGCTAGTCGCGCGATTATAAGCGCTATGGCGTTGTTGTCTGAGCATTTTTTAGTATAATAGCGATGAGTCCTTGTATGAAGGGAATCTAAAAGACTCATTGCGATTACAATTTGTGGTTCCGCTGTTCACTGCTTAGTCTGATCACTAATCAGCTATTTTTTATTCATAAAGGATTAAAATGAAAAATATTTTCTTACTATTGCTATTCTGCTTGCTTATAACCGCTAATATTTCGCATGCCAAAGCGGGATTAATTTCTTTTGGTGGGGAAAACATTATTACCCTAGTGGAACTTCCCGATGACGAACGATTTCAAACACCAGAGGGCGATAACGTCGATATTGGCTATATCTATAAATCGGTTCAAGTATTATTTATTCCACTGTGGAATTATGATGGCCGTTTTGCTGGCATGCTGCCAGAAGATGATTTATACATCGATCTGATGCCGCTAGAGGTTGAAGCGCTAACCTTGGAAGCCGGGGTTACTTTACCGGATGCGCCATACCTAGATTTTTGGCATCGTATTGGTGGCAAAATCGTATTTTTAGTGCTTTGTGGTGCCCTAGCGGTTTACATGAGACACAATATTCGCAAGAAAGAGGCGTATTTTAGTGCATTGCCCACAGCCCGTGAGCGTTTAAAAGACATTTTAATCAATAGCAACGGCTTTGTAGAGTTAGCGCCATCAACACTCGATACAGACGGTTCACCTAAGGTTGAAGGGCTTGAGTTTATTGTGGCGCAAAAGTATATCAATAGTGTTATTTCAATATCCGTATTTGATATGAGTAAAGTCTCAATTGCGCAGGTTCAAGCACAGAATGAGCAATTAGTGACTCGCTTAGTAGAGTTAAAGAAAGTGCTCGGAATGAAGTCTCATAATACGATTCATTATTTGTATTTTACTTTTGACCATTCGCCTTCGAATGCTGATATCAGCGCATTGAAAAAATTAAGACAGCGTAAAATCACCAAAGCGAGCCATTTTATTCCTATTGTTATCGATTTTGATGCGCAAATAATTGACAGTACAGCAAGTATGTACCCATCGAAAAAAGTGCTACAAAACTGCTTTATCCAAGCAGAAATTCATCCAGACCATGTAACTGATCCAGCAAGCGCCTAAGCTGAGGCAATATTTTTACTAAATACTTCACACGGTTATCATTGATGCCGAAAACATATTGATGTTTTCGGTGTTAAGCCACCTTGGTGTATTTATCGTCCCTGATATATGCATTATGGTTGGCATATACTTGCTTGTATCTCAAAAGTGGCCAGTATTTGTCTGCGCTATTGTTGATTGCTAGGTTGATAAATAGGCCAAAAATCCTTACACTATCGCGCTTCGTATTTACCTCGGCTTTGCCGTATTCTAGTTTCAATATCATTTTTGCTTGCTTGAGTCATATAGATGTCAACTTGAGCGAATACACTATAATTTGATATCGGCTTCAACACACAACACGATTTGGAATTTCATTTTGATTACAACAGCTAACATCACAATGCAGTTTGGCGCTAAGCCACTGTTTGAAAACCTCTCAGTCAAATTTGGTGGCGGAAATCGCTACGGTTTAATTGGCGCGAATGGTTGTGGTAAATCCACCTTTATGAAAATCCTTGCCGGTGATTTAGAACCATCAAGTGGTAACGTCTCAATAGATGTTAACGAACGTATGGGTAAATTAAACCAAGACCAGTTTGCATACGAAGCCTTTTCTGTCGTAGACACTGTGATCATGGGCCACCGTGAGTTGTGGAAAGTAAAGCAAGAGCGCGACCGTATTTATTCTTTACCTGAAATGAGCGAAGAAGACGGTATTAAAGTATCTGAACTTGAGATGGAATTTGCCGAGATGGATGGTTATACCTCTGAATCTCGTGCCGGTGACTTACTTTTAGGTGTCGGTATTGGTACCGAACAACACTTTGGCTTAATGAGCGAAATCGCTCCAGGTTTTAAATTGCGTGTGCTTTTGGCACAAGCATTATTCTCTGACCCAGATTTACTGTTACTTGACGAACCTACCAACAACTTGGACATCGATACTATTCGCTGGTTACAAGATATGTTGAACCAACGTAACAGCACCATGATCATTATTTCGCATGACCGTTATTTCTTAAACTCAGTCTGTACTCACATGGCTGACTTAGATTACGGCGAATTACGTGTGTTCCCTGGTAACTACGACGAATACATGATGGCTGCACAGCAATCTCGTGAACGTTTAATGAGTGACAACGCGAAGAAGAAAGCACAAATTGCAGAGTTACAAACCTTCGTTGCGCGCTTCTCGGCTAACGCATCTAAAGCTAAGCAAGCGACATCACGCGCCAAGCAAATTGATAAAATTAAGCTAGATGATATTAAAGCATCAAGCCGTGTGAACCCGTTTATTCGTTTTGAACAAGAAAAGAAATTGTTCCGTAATGCCTTGGTTGTTGAAAATTTAGCCAAAGGTTACGATACCCCGTTATTTAGTCAATTCGACCTTATGGTTGAAGTGGGCGAGCGAATTGCTATTTTGGGCCAAAACGGTGTCGGTAAAACGACTTTGTTACGTACTTTGGTACACGACATCCCACAAGATGAAGGCACCATTAATTGGTCTGAAAATGCCAATATTGGTTACTACGCCCAGGATCATGAAGCTGATTTTGCCAATGACATGACCTTGTTCGAATGGATGAGTCAATGGCGCAAAGAAAATGACGATGACCAATCGGTACGCGGTATTTTAGGCCGTATGTTGTTTGGCGCCGATGACATTAAAAAGTCAGTCAAAGTGCTATCTGGTGGTGAGAAAGGCCGTATGTATTTCGGTAAACTTATCATGCAAAAGCCGAACATCTTATTACTCGATGAGCCAACCAACCACATGGATATGGAATCGATTGAGTCATTAAACAACGCGCTTGAAAAGTACGAAGGTACATTAATGTTCGTATCACATGACCGTGCATTTGTATCATCGTTAGCCACTCGTATTCTTGAAGTGACTCCGACAGGGATTAACGATTTCAAAGGCACATACGACGAGTTTTTGGCGAGTAAAGGTATTGACGCATAATTCTGCTTTATCGTTACTAATATCGCACTAACACCATTAGCCCTGAACATTTGTTCGGGGCTTTTTGTTTTTATTTATTCAGCTAAGCCATATACTCTAGTGATATAAATCAATGACATTACCCAGCACAGGCATCCACTTTATGAGCATCACCCTTGAACAAGTTGCATCAACCTTGAATGAACTCAAATGTCGTACTAATTTTAATATTAAGAATGTCACCGAATACATGCTTCCTGAGTTAAAAGAGCCGGTTTATTTACATGTTGAAGGTAAAACCCCATTACTGATCATTCGTCCGGCATTTGAGGTTTTTTCTACTGAACTGGCCACTATTGATGGCGTCCATGCCAAATACGATTATTACCACAATGCTCAAATGACTCGTTTTCCAACACGCCGTAACAAAGGCTTAAGTGAAATTCATTACGGTTTAGCATTTAGGTTTGATACGACAGATGCAATCATATTATTTATTAATAGATTGATTGAAATTGTAAAAGGATAGACAGATAGGAGAACCACAGGCCATGACAGAGCAATTTAATATCAATCAGTTTAATTGTTCCATTAGCGGTAAGGGGCAAGCCTTGGTTTGGGCCCACGGTCTGTGTGGCTGCATGCAAAGCGAAGATGCTATTGGCGTGTATGCTTGGCATCGGTTTCCTAAAAAGTTACAACTTATTCGTTATGATGCAATCGGTCATGGATTATCTACTGCGGGTGAGTCTGTTGACGATTACCTCTGGCCGTCTCTTGCGAAAGACATGTTGAGGGTCGCGGCGCATTATCAAGCTCCGACACCAATGATTTTAGGTGGTCAATCCATGGGCAGTGCAACCAGCTTGTATGCAGCATTGGCCAATCCCCAAAGCATTCAAGGACTCATTTTAATGACCCCGCCTATCGCGTGGCAGGCTAGAGTCAATCAAGTTAATTATTATTATAAAATAGCCAAAGCCGCACGCATACTTGGCGGTAAAGGCTTAGCCCAAATGAATGCTAAGCATTTAGACAAGATGTTACCTCGCTGGTTAATCGATGCCCACAAGCACAGTGTTTTGGGGATGTTAGATGGACTAAAGTCGATGAAACGCCAGACATTAAGTCAGTTATTTACCGCGGCCGCTCAAAATGACCTCCCAAGTAAGCAGCAACTTGCCAGCATTAGGGTGCCAACGCTAATTCTTGCTTGGCAAGATGATGATGCTCATCCCATTGAAACAGCTATTGAACTTGAAAAGGCGTTACCCAATGCCAAACTGCATATCGCTAACTCTATGGATGATGTTGATGATTGGCCTGAACTGATTAGTGATTTTTGCTTAGCATTGCAGCAATAGTGTACAACTACTCCATAGTGAGTAGATTATTAATAATTAGAACGGCATAAACTAATTTAGCTGTGAGCTAAGTCTGAGTTTTACTTACAGAGTAATACAATATGCTGAATGTCGTCTAAAGTATCACTGAATCGTATGTTTTATTAATCGCAAAGGAATGTTTATGAATTGGCAGTGGATAAGTAACCTTAAAATATCACGTAAGCTCGCGTTACTCGTATTGCCACCGCTGCTCACCAGTATCTTATTTGGTGGAATGTATGTGAGTAATCATTACCGCACCCAGCAACAACTAAAGCTAGTGATAGAACTTTCGAATGTTGCCATTATTAATAGTGCGCTGGTGCATGAACTGCAAAAAGAGCGCGGCATGAGCGCAGGCTACATTGGGTCTCAAGGGCAATCATTTAAAGACGATTTACCCGGGCAGCGTGGTCAAACCGACAGCCAAATTAGCCGCTTTAAACAATTTGCTCAGCAAGATGACTTCCCCCTTCAATTGCAAGCGACTTACGATCAAGTCGCCTCATCATTAATTCAACTAACAACGATGCGTGATAAGGTTAGCAGCCTCACGGTTTCTGTGCCTGAGCAAGTTGGTTATTACACCAAAATGAACACGCTATTGCTGTCGATGGTCGATGAAGCGGCGAGCCAAAGCCTAGACAGTGAATTATCAATGCGCCTCAAAGCGTTTGCGGCTTATTTACAGTTAAAAGAGCGTGCAGGGATAGAACGGGCCGTATTAAGTACCACTTTTGGTAACAGCGAGTTTGCGCCAGGCTTATTTCAAAAGTTTGTCACCTTAGTGGCTGAGCAGCAAACCTATGCAGAACGGTTTATTGCGGCTGCGAATGTCAGTAATATCAACGCATATAAGCAAGCCCAGCAAAGCAGCGCCATGGCAGATGTACAAGTCTTACGTGAACTCGCTTTTGCTCAAGATGCTTCAGCCATGTTGGCTCAAGACCCTGAAGAATGGTTTAAAATATCAACAGCGCGTATTGCGATACTGACTCAACTAGAAAAACAATTTGGTGATGATTTAACGCAGCTTAGCCAAGATAAACTGGCCCATGCAACGCAGCAGATGTACTACATCGCATTACTATTACTGCTCGCATTAGTGTTTGTCATTGTAATGAGCCTGAGTGTGTCGGGTTATTTGCATCGCAGCTTAAGCGTATTGCACAAGCAAATGCACCATGCCGGAACCCAATTTGATTTAACCACTCGTTTACCTCAACAATCGCAAGACGAATTTGGCCAAATATCGCTAGCATTTAATCAAATGATGGCCGAGTTTGAAGACATCATTACCCAGGTGCGCGTCAATGCCGTGAATCTAGTGAATGCTGTTGAACAAATGAACGGTTATACACGCTCATTGCAAACCGATGTGCTTCAAGGTTCATCAGAAGCAGAGCAAGTGGCTTCAGCCATGACACAAATGAGTGCAACAGTGCATGAAATTGCCGCTAATGCTGTCCAAGCTTCAGATGCGTCAGCCAAAGCCAACATAGAGGCCAAAAGCGGTGAAAATGATGTCAGTAAAACCGGTGATGCAATTCAAATATTAGCCAATGAAATAGCCGATGCAGCAGAGGCTATTGGACGTTTAGATACCGATGTACAAAGTATTGTGATCATTCTTGATGTGATTAGCTCTATTGCAGAGCAAACCAACTTATTGGCACTCAATGCTGCAATTGAAGCCGCTAGGGCGGGCGACCAAGGTCGAGGCTTTGCTGTTGTGGCTGATGAGGTACGCACGCTAGCGCAGCGATCACAAAGCTCAACCGAAGACATTAAAAACATGACCGAACGCTTAAAGTCCGGCGCAACACTGGCGGTAAATGCCATGAAACGTGGCCAAGCACAGGCGCAGTTAAGCGTTGCAGAATCAAAGCATGCTGGTCGAGAGCTTAAGCTCATTGCTGAGCACGTTGAGGTGATAGACAGCATGAACCAACAAATTGCCGCCTCGACGCATGAGCAGTCTGCGGTGGCCGAAGAAGTGAATCGCAATGCGATGAAAATCACTGAAATCTATCACCATACTCAAGACATATCGCAACAACTCGCTGAGCTTAACGACAGTTTACTTAATGATGCGAGCAATATGTCACAGCAAGTGAGTAAGTTTACCTTATCAAAAGAGTAGAGCGCGAAGCCAAAAACTAGCAATGCAACACTACTCGTAATGCTTATATGCCGGGTAAACATATTCAATAAGCATTCAAATAACGTTCACTACACCGTCACTTGCTAATGCGTATTCTGCTAAAGCCCACTACCAGGTCGTTCCGGTAATGCTTTTGAGCCGGAATCCAGATGTTTGTTTTTGCGTTTTTAAACAAGGTCAACAGAAACACCTGGATCCCTGATACAAGCACTCAGGGATGACGGGCGGGTAGGGCGAAACCTAAAACTTAAAATCAACAGAAACACCTGCATCTGTCATGATTACGATTTAGTACAATGCTGCAATAATTGGATAAAAAACTCACTGCCTTTGCGTTCAGCAAAAGCAATATTACGCTCAGGAATCGATTCCGGATCGCTGTAGTTGGCTAACGCAATTTCCATACTGGCTTCACGGATAATATGCAGGCAAGGATAAGGTGCACGATTAGTAAAATTCGCGGCACTGTCTTGAGGTTCGCCTTCAAAGCAATAGTATGGATGAAATGTCGCTAATTGATAAACCCCTTCATAGCCTTGCGCCATTAATTCATCAGTAGCAAAATCGACTAAATCTAAGTAAGGGTAAAAACCTTCAAAGCCCCGCGGTAAAATAAATAGTGTCGTTTCAGTATCAGGATGAGTATCTAAGTGTTGGCACTCGTCAATTAATGCTTTTAGTACGGCTTTTATTTTTGTTGCTTCAATGGCTACATAACGAATGCTAGCACGTTCAACTTCTCGACGCGCAAATGGGCAAATGTTGTATTTCATAATGACATCTTTTACCCAGTTTTCGGTATGAGCAAGACATTCATGTTGTTCCATTATGTAACCTTTAAGCTTATTTAATGAATTAATGTGTTGCGGGTGGTAACATCATTGGGATGATCGATGCCACTAATAATAGAGCCATAGAGATATTAAAAATTCGCTGTTGGCGTTCATTTTTTAGCAGACGTTTTAGTGCCACGCCAAATCCCAGCCACACAATCGCGCACGGGAATGCCACACATAAAAATACACTCGCAATCGTGATCACCTGGCTATTCAGCTCTTGTTGCACTGAAGTAAACGTCGCAATAGCTCCCACTGCCATGATCCAGCCTTTTGGATTGACCCATTGAAATGCTGCGGCTTGTAAAAAGCTAAATGGCTTGCTTACCTGCTTACCTTCCATTTTACTGCTGCTATTAGCGATAAGCCATGAAAGATAAAGTAGGTAGCTGATACCAATCACTTTAATCACAATATGGATGAAAGGATACGCTTGAAATATCGCGCTTAAGCCAAGTCCAACCGCCAGTATCATGGTCGGAAAACCCAAGCTAATGCCCATTAAGTGAGGAATGCTGCGTTTAATGCCAAAATTAACCCCAGAGGTCATCAACATAATGTTGTTAGGGCCTGGAGTAATACCGGCAGAAAAAGCAAATAAAGCAATGGCGAATACTAACTCCATGAACAGGTTTCTCGGCTTAAGTGTTATAGAAGCAGAATTCTAGGTGAATTTAGTCATTCACCATAATGATTTTTTTAGCAGTGAGTTAAATTTATCGTTTTAATCTTAATGAATTATCATTGTAGCGATTAACACTTTGATATTATTTAAATAAATTAATGGTTAGCAAGTGTAATTATCATAGGTTACTTTTAAGTCACGAGACCTGAGTGAATCTCTGATCTCACGACTTAAAAATACAGGCATTGCTAGCTGGTTTTGAAAAAGAAATCGTTAGGTGAATTAATAACTGACGTCTACTTCGTAAGATGAAAACTTACGAATATTGATCACCCCGGTATCAAAAATAAGATATTGGCCTTTAATGCCTTGCAAAATACCGCTGACTTCAGCAATTTTATCAAAATTGTGTGATTTAACTTTCACCGGAAATTGCGTTATAGGATAGCTAATGGCTTGAATGTTGGCATCAAGGCGTTCAATCACAATGTCTTGATATTCGGCCGCTAAAGCGTGCAGTCTATCTTCAATCAGAGGAATCAGTTGCGCGGCTTGTTCGACAAGATCAATATCATCATTATGACCTTTCAACATCGCTTGCCAATGGGTTTTGTCGTTAATGAATTTGGCTAATTCTATTTCGATTAAGCCCGACATTTTACGCGTCGACACTTTAAAAATCGGTAAGCCCTGAGTCGCCCCTTGGTCTATCCAACGGGTTGGGATTTGAGTATGGCGAGTAATGCCGACCTTAATACCTGAAGTATTCGATAAATACACGTAGTGGGGCACAAAGCAATTTGATATGCCCCATTCTGGTTCGCGACAAGTGCCTTGATCAAAATGACATGTTTCAGGTTTCATAATACACAGGTCACAACTGGCTAGCTTTGACATGCAAACATAACAATGACCCTGAGAATAACTTTTCTTGGTCTTTTTACCGCAGTTGCTGCAAAAAATATTACCTGTGTGAGTCATGGTCAATGACTTACCAATAAGCGGGTTAAGCGCTAAACGCTCGTCACCTACCGGTAAATGATACTCCACCTCATGGTTATCATTAAGGTGGGTTTTCAATTTTGATAGCGTTCCAAACATGGTTAATCCATTTTTATCATCATTATTTCGTGGCAGTTTAACAGATGATGAAAACGGATTTTAGGCTTAATTGAGCTTGTATGCCGATCTGCTGTTCATTTAAGCTGATTTACTCAGCTTATCAAGCACCACGTCATCACCCATTTCATAAAGCGATGCAGTAATTTGTTCTTCTTGGTTTGGATCGGTTAAGCCTAATGTCATGGTCGCTTTAAATAACGCGATACCAGTGTGACTCGCCGTTTCATACTGGCTGCTAAATTGTTCAATATTAATGCCTAGCGCATTCATTTTATTTGAGATGTGCAGCACAATTCCGGGGCGATCGTAGGCAACTAAGTTGTAATATAAATGCTTAATCGGTTTAGCGACTAAGGTGGTTTTAGCAAACGTTAGCGTTAAGCCGTCAATACATTCTAAGGCATCAATTAACTCATCCCATTTTAGTGCTGGGACTTCTAATTGTAATATCGCCGCAAAAATACCGTCGATATGACGCATTTCTGAGTCTAACCAGTTGCCATTATGTCGACTAACGACATTGGCGATTTGTTCTACCAAGCCTTTTCGGTCTGGTGCTTGAAGAGTAATAAGATAACGCATCATTGGATATTTCTCCTATAAACAAAGTCTGTAACACAACTGTCATCTTTACGTCATATAATCGCAGCCACTTAAGATTGTGTTATGGTTTTTTTGCTGTCTTACATCAGTTTTACTATTGTCTTACTAACACTTAATTAGAAACTAATATGAGTTATGTAGAGGCTAATGTAAGTGATTTAGAGACTTAAATAAGTGACGAAAGTTAATGTATTTGGTCATAAATATTTATTGTTAGCATAGTAAACTGCACATTCAAAGCGCTAATTATGGCATCGATTAATTATTAGAGGTTCTTAATGGAAAGTCAGGTCAATAAACCTGGTTCTGCTGAAAAAAGTCTACTTGTTGATAGACATGCAACCCGCAGAGCATTTAAGGATAAGGCAGCAGAGATTGGGGTAACCGTTGGTGGCACGTTGGTATTTGTCACCCTGTTATTAATATTTTTCTATTTGCTGTATGTCATCAAGCCCATTTTTGATGGGGCACATATAGAACCTGTTACTAGTGTGAGTTACCAAAATACTGACGCTAAAACCTTAATGGTTGGTAGCGATGAACAAAACGAAGTCCTTTATCGGGTAACCGAAATGGGTAATGTCGATTTTTATTCAGCCATTAGCGGTGAATTAATCTCGTCTTTTAAGGCTAAAATCCCTGAAGGTACCACTGTCACCAGCAGTGCTAAATCGAGCCCAAGCGAGCAACGTTTCGCGTTAGGTTTGAGTAACGGCCAAGTGATCGTTATCGGGATCGAGTTTGGCTTAACCTACCCAGACAACAAACGCGTTATTACGCCATCATTACGTTATCCTATTGGTGAAGAGCCATTAACGATTAATAATGAGGGCGCTGTTTATAATCTGGTGTTTGATTTCAGCGACAGCCGCATGAGTTTTGCTTACCAAGATGCCAATGGTGCTTGGAAGTTAAATCGCCAAGAAGGCGAAGAAAACATGATGACTGAAGAGGTTGAATGGTCATCTGTTGAAGTGTTTATTGAAGATGCACCTAATCATGTTATTTCGGCAATAATGACACCCGATCATCGTCAGCTTATTTTAGGCGCGACCAATAAACTGTTTGTCTACAACACTCGTGACGCAGACTCGATTGAATTACTTCAAGTTATCGATGTTCAAAAAGTCGGAGCTCAAGTGAGACAAGTCAATTTGCTTGCCGGTGCTAGCTCGATTCTGGTCAGTTATGACAGTGGTATTGTGAGTCAGTATTTCCAAGTTAATAGCGATAAAGGTCGTTTATACCAACAAATTCGTGAGTTTGACGATATAGCACCTGTGAGTGTTATGGCGACTGAGTTTTACCGTAAAAGCTTTGCTGTATTAAGTAAAGAAGGTGAATTAACTCTGCTTTATACCACGAGTCAACGTGAACTATTTGATGAGAAATTTCAGTTAACCAACCCAGGCCAAATGGCATTTAGTCCGCGTTCAAATGGATTAGTGATTGAAGCTGATAACAAACTTAACCTTTTCTCTGTAGAGAATAGCCATCCAGAAATATCCTGGAGCGCGTTGTGGGATAAAGTATGGTACGAAGGCTACCCTGAACCTAAATACGTATGGCAATCAACGTCTGGTACTGACGACTTTGAAGCTAAATTGAGTTTAATGCCCTTGGCATTTGGCACCATGAAAGCGGCATTTTACGCCATGTTATTTGCATCGCCACTGGCGATTGCTGGGGCAATTTATACCGCTTACTTTATGACGCCTAAAGTGCGCAACGTGGTTAAGCCAACGATTGAAATTATGGAAGCATTACCGACGGTTATTTTGGGGTTCTTAGCCGGTCTGTGGCTAGCGCCACTGATTGAGGAACACTTGCCCGGTATTGTGGTGTTGTTAATATTATTACCCACATCCATTCTTACTACCGCATTTGCGTGGAGTAAATTACCAGAAAAATGGAAGCAACGTTTACCTGAAACCTACCAAGAACTGATGCTATTACCAGTGATTATATTTGTTGGTTGGTTTGCATTTGAGATAAGCCCAATAATTGAAGTGGCATTTTTCGACGGCAACACGCGTCAGTTTATTACCAACGATTTAGGCATCACCTTTGACCAACGAAATGCGCTGGTTGTGGGTATCGCCATGGGATTTGCGGTTATTCCAACCATATTCTCAATTGCTGAAGATGCGATTTTCTCTGTGCCTCGTCATCTATCAAACGGCAGCTTGGCATTAGGTGCGACAAACTGGCAAACCTTAACTCGAGTGGTGTTACTCACTGCCAGTCCGGGGATTTTCTCGGCCATCATGATGGGCTTAGGCCGCGCGGTAGGGGAGACTATGATTGTGTTAATGGCAACCGGTAACACTGCCATCATGGAGTGGAGCGTTTTCGAAGGTATGCGTACCTTAGCGGCAAACATTGCGGTGGAAATGCCAGAATCGGCCATTGGTAGCTCGCATTATCGTGTGTTGTTCTTAGCCGCCTTTGTATTGTTTGTGTTCACCTTCTTCTTTAACACTATTGCTGAAGTGGTTCGCCAACGTTTACGCGAACGTTATAGCTCACTGTAAGGAAAGATGATGACTCAATTAATGATTATTTCGCCAATCGCCTTGAGAGGTTTGTGCAATGGGTAAGTGGTTTAAATCAGGTTCACCGTGGATTTGGATGACCGGTGGTGCCGTTAGTATCAGTTTAATTGCCGTATTAGGCTTATTACTGTTAATCGCTTGGCGTGGTCTAAGTTACTTTTGGCCCGCTGATGTTTATCAATGGCAGCTTGAAGACAATAATGGGGTTAAAAGTACCCTTATTGGTGAAATTTATGACCGTGAAGAAGTGCCAACAGAGCGCTTAATTTCAGCAGGGCATAAGTTTACTAAGCATCCTGGTGAGTTTGTGATGCGTTATCTGGTTAAAACCGGTAACCGTGAGTTTGTTGGCTTAGATTTTCGTTGGATCCTTGCAACAGATATCGTCAGCCGTTCAATTCCCGCTGATGTCGCTAAGCTTGAGCGTACGCAAAATGGTAACTTTTACGGTTATCCTGTTGCGGTTATCGAAGACGGTAAACGCTTAGCGTTAAACAGTGAATCAGATATAGAAGCTTCTTTGTTTGACCACATAGATCGCGCTGTAGCGATATCTGATCAAGCCTTGGAGTTGCAAAAAAGCGATATTGGTTCGATTAATTACCAAATGGAGCGTTTACGTTTAAAAGAACGTGGATATGAGCTGGATGGTGAATTAACTGAGGCACGTAAGGCTGATATTAAGGCGCAACTTGATCAACTGCAGCAAGACTACTTAGTGCTTGAAAAAGACTTATTTGCTCTTCGTGACAAAGCTGCCCGTGACTCTGTAATTATTAAAGACATGCGCGGCGTTGAGGTTACCTTGCCTCTAGACTCTATTTTAGACGTAAGCTATGTCAATCATATGAGTTTGCTACAAAAGATAACTCACTGGTTTGTTGGCATAGGTCGCTTTGTCAGTGATGACCCACGTGAAGCAAATACTGAAGGCGGGGTGTTCCCAGCGATATTCGGTACGGTATTTATGGTGATGTTGATGGCGGTGATTGTGACCCCATTTGGTGTTATTGCAGCCATTTACTTACATGAATACGCTAAGAAAGGTCCGATTACTAAGCTGATCCGTATTGCGGTGATTAACTTAGCCGGTGTGCCTTCAATTGTGTATGGTGTGTTTGGTTTAGGCTTCTTCGTTTATATGATGGGCGGTTCAATTGACCAATTGTTCTTCCCCGAAGCCTTGCCATCCCCTACATTTGGCTCACCTGGGGTGCTGTGGTCTGCATTAACCTTAGCAATTTTAACGTTACCAGTGGTGATTGTATCGACTGAAGAAGGCTTAAGCCGTATTCCGAGTGCAGTACGTCAAGGTAGTTTGGCCTTAGGTGCAACCAAAGCCGAGACTTTATGGCGCATTGTCATACCAATGGCAAGCCCGGCAATTATGACCGGTTTGATTTTGGCAGTAGCCCGTGCAGCAGGTGAAGTGGCACCGTTAATGTTGGTTGGTGTGGTCAAGCTAGCGCCAACATTACCGATTGATATGAATTTCCCGTTTGTGCATTTAGAACGTAAGTTTATGCACTTAGGTTTCCATATTTACGATGTCGGCTTCCAAAGCCCTAACGTAGAAGCTGCTCGTCCATTGGTGTATGCAACTTCGTTCTTATTAGTATCTGTAATTGTTGCCCTTAATTTAACCGCTATCAGCGTGCGCAACCATTTACGTGAAAAATTCCGTTCGCTAGAACACTAATTAGCGATATCCTGAAGGAAAGATAAAATGATTTCTATTGATAGTTCAACAATGAAAAAAGAAGCCGTTGATTTAGTTAACTTACCGGCACAGGATACCGCGCTTGAGATACGTAACTTAGATTTACGTTACGGGAATAAACAAGCGTTATTTGATGTGTCGATGAAGATCCCTAAAAAACAAGTTACTGCTTTTATCGGCCCAAGTGGTTGCGGTAAATCAACGCTGTTACGTTGTATTAACCGTATGAATGACCTAGTCGATATTTGTAAAATTGACGGTGAAATCTTGCTTCACGGACAAAATATTTATGACAAGAAAGTTGATGTAGCAGCATTACGTCGTAACGTAGGTATGGTGTTTCAGCGTCCTAACCCGTTTCCTAAGTCAATTTATGAAAACGTGGTTTATGGTTTACGTTTGCAAGGGCTAAGCAACCGTCGTGATTTAGATGAAGCGGCTGAACGTTCACTGCGTGGCGCAGCCATTTGGGATGAAGTGAAAGACCGCCTACACGACAATGCATTTGGATTATCAGGTGGTCAGCAACAACGTTTGGTTATTGCTCGTGCCATTGCCATTGAGCCAGAAGTATTATTACTCGATGAGCCAACGTCGGCACTGGATCCCATCTCAACCTTAACCATTGAAGAATTGATCACTGAATTAAAGCAAAAATATACCGTGGTGATTGTGACGCATAATATGCAACAAGCGGCGCGAGTGTCAGATCAAACGGCATTTATGTACATGGGTGAACTGGTTGAATACGCTAATACCAACACCCTTTTCACGACCCCTAAAAAGCGTAAAACAGAAGATTATATTACCGGTCGCTACGGTTAATCTGGCTAAAACGCTTTTAATTAATATACAGAATTTAGGTGGGTATCATGGATAAAATGAATTTAAGTAAACATATATCAGGCCAGTTTAATGCTGAGCTTGATGATATTCGCAATCGCGTATTGGCGATGGGTGGTTTAGTTGAACGTCAGCTTGAGCAAGCATTAGATGCTCTTGCAAGCCTTGACTCAGAGCTGGCTCAACAAGTGATTGAAGGCGATCATAAAGTGAATGGCATGGAAGTAGCTATTGACGAAGAATGCACACGTATTATTGCCAAGCGTCAGCCTGCAGCAAGTGACTTACGCTTAATTTTGGCTATTTCAAAAACCATTACCGATCTTGAGCGTATTGGTGATGCGTGTGTTCGTATTGCTAAAGCTGCGGTTGAAAAACGTGCTAACAGCCAACAACCTTTATTGGTGAGTATTGAAAACATGGGGCGTCATGCCACACGTATGCTGCACTCAACTTTAGATGCATTAGCTCGTATGGATGCTGACCAAGCTTTTGAATTACATAAAGAAGATGCCAAAATAGACAAAGAGTATGAAGGCATCATCCGTCAATTAATGACTCATATGATGGAAGATCCGCGCTCAATTCCTGGTGTGTTAGACGTATTATGGGCTGCGCGCGCTGTTGAGCGTGTTGGTGATCGTTGTAAAAACATCTGTGAATACGTGATCTATTATGTAAAAGGTAAAGACGTTCGTCATATTTCATACGAAGAAATGGAAAAAGAGCTTTAAGTCTCTAAATTGTAATATTCAAATCTAGAGTGCTTAAGTAAGCCATTTTTCGACCTTGTAATAAAGCCCCATCGATAGGGGCTTTTTTTATGTAAGTAAGAGAAATGTATCATCAATATATTGATGACCAAATCTACTTTTTTCATTGATTCGGCGGATCTTTTTTAGGTAATCTTTTCTAAATACTAATGATTTAACAAACGATTATGTGGACATAATGACCATTGTTGGCGACATGATATGGTTCATATTGTCGCAATGAAGTTGTTAAATTTATATTTAGGCATGTTAATTTAGAGGTGTGTCGCATTTTTAATATGGCACTGTAATTGCTTTATCTCAGTATCCATTCCTTACGGCAAGATATATGAGATGTGAGATCAATCGTTTCGATAACGTAAATAAGATTTCAGGTGAGTTCAGTGGCGCATTTGCTGATTTAGGTACCTTTCTTCCTCTCGTTTTAGGCTTAATTGCCCTTAATCAATTCTCCCCCCAAGGGATATTTTTAGGTTTTGGTTTTTTTGCCTTATTTACGGCATTTTATTATCGACGTCCCATTCCGATACAACCCATGAAGGTGATCAGTGCGTTAGTCATTGCAGAAGGAATGTCTCCTGGAATGTTACAAGCATCTGCCATGTTAATTGGCCTTATTCTACTTGTTTTAGCCTATAGCGGCATTATTCAATGGATGGCTAAGTTGTTATCGCCGGCGATCAGTATTGGGATCCAGCTAGCAATAGGACTCCAATTGATATGGTTAGGTGGTGTCATGATGAGCGAAACATGGTGGGTCGGCATACTTGCTTTTAGTTTTTTGTTTGCCAGTCGTTTTATGCCAATGCAATATTTGGTGATGCCGGTAGTGATTATTCTTGGCATTGTTTGGCAGTTAACAAGTGGGACTCTGCCCAGTGTTAACTTGACCCATACCAGTGTTTGGCCGTTGAGTTGGCCGACTATCGATGAGTGGAGTTCTGCTGCCGTTTTATTGGTGTTACCTCAGTTAGCACTCACATTGACCAATGCAGTGATTGCGATTTCTGCGATGGCAAAAGATAAGTTTCCTCAAGAAAGTGAAAGATTTGAACCACAACAATTTGCTAAAAGCTCTGGTTGGGCTAACTTGCTGTTATCGCCTTTTGGTGCAACGGCAATGTGTCACGGCGCTGGTGGGTTGGCGGTGCAATATCACTTTGGCGCACGAACCTGGCTAGCACCGACTATTTTTGGTAGTGCGTGCATTGTTATTGCCATCTTTTGGGGTAAAGGTATTGCCAGTGCATTGTCATTGATCCCTTTAGCCGTTTTAGGCAGTTTACTTGCCATAGCCGGGACACAATTAGCATGGTCTAAACGTTTGTTTGATGGTAAGCCGTTTTGTATGTTGGTTATTTTATCAACCGCGGTGACGTGTTTATTGATTAACACCGCAGCCGGTTTGGCCGTTGGTGTCGTACTAGAGTTAGGTCGTCACCAATGGTTGCATCTTGTTAACTCGAAACAGTAATCGTGCCCTTGTAGGTAATATTTGTGAGCTTATGGTGTCTTTTTTTATCTGGACAGTCTGACAGCGCAGCAATAGTCCAATGAGTCAGTTGCTATTTTTGAAGTGACTAATCAACAAACTGTGGTAACATTTTTGTCCTGTTCTATCTTCTTTTGTGTGATCAATGAAAAATACCCTTACTCGTGGTTTAACGAATTTATTACCTATGGTGCTATCGATCTGGCTTTTCTGGTCATTGTTCATCTCCCTTGATGGTTTAGGTAAGCTATTACTTGATATTGTTGGAATAGAACCTGTTTTTGTCGGCGCAGGTTTTTGTTTGGTCGCAGCCTTAGTCTTTATTGCGGGATTATTATTTTCAGTTAGCCCAATTGTATGGGTCTATGGCTGGATTGAAAATCAACTGATGAAGTTTCCATTGTTTAAATCGGTTTATGGAAGCATTCGGGATATTGCCAGTTTAATGAATCGTGACGGCCAACCTAAAACCCAAAAAACCGTATTAGTAAAGCAAGCCAATGGTAGCTTTGTGGTCGGTTTTATCATGAGTGAGTTTGCGCCACAGCCCTTAGTTGATGCTTTGCCTGAAGGCGATTGGGTGCCAGTATTATTTCAATTGAGTTATCAAATTGCTGGGGTAACAAGCTTAGTAAAGCGTGAAGACTTAATCAGTGTTGATTGGTCTTTTGAAGATGCAATGCGCTTTAATTTAACCGCTGGAATATCGAATAGCAAAGACGCTTCATAGCCGCTAAAATCTGTTTGGAGCGATAACAGTTGATAAAAGCGATAGCTGCCAACGCTGTAATAAAAATAAAGCGTTTTAGGGCTAAAGACTAGGGCGGGTTTGCCGTTCTGCTCGTTCGTCATCTCTAGTTATCGCTTTGACTTTGCATATATGACCATTGCAGCGTAATGGTCTACAAGATGCTATAAACAATTACCCCAAGTGATAACAGTGATTATCCTTGAGGCCATTTTATTTATGAGTGATAAATTAATGTCAGCCAACGAAAGTAAATTAGATAAAGTATTAGCTGAAGCCAGAGACTATAAAGCCTCTCGTGAGAAAGGCTATCGTGAGCAAGCCCTTAAGCTCTACCCTTGGGTATGTGGTCGCTGTACTCGCGAGTTCACCCATAAAAACTTATCTGAACTCACGGTACATCATCGCGATCATAACCACGATAACAACCCATCAGATGGCAGCAATTGGGAATTATTGTGCTTGTACTGTCACGACAACGAACACTCACGTTTTGAAGAATTAATTCGTTATGGCAGTACCAAAGAAGCCAAACAACAAGCTGCCACCTTCAACCCATTTGCTGACTTAAAAGCCATGATGAAGAAGTAGTTCAGCGACGGGTAAAGTGCCAAGAGCGATGACAAATTGATAACCGGCGATGACAAGCGCGAAACCGCCTAGGATCTATGATGTTTCACGGCGAGATGCTATAACATCAAATTCAAAAGGGTGAAGCTTAAGGGGCTAGATTCCATCATGGCAATACTTCTGAGCTATGCCTGATGCTTTACCCTTGTTATAGAAGCGAAGCGCACTAGCAGGACGCTGTACGCCTAGTATCTAGGCTCGTAACCACTCGTTATCGCTCGTTATATCCTATCAGCGTTTAATCCGTTTTTCAGCTTCTAACCATTTGGCTCGTGACAAGGTCTGATTATTACTCTCACCTAAAAACTGTTGTTTTCTGGCCGTTAAACTGTCCCAAATGAGCTGTTGTTGCTCATCATTCATTTGTGACCAAGTGACAATCTCATCGATGTGACGAAAACAACCCATACAATAATCATCAGCATTTAAGCCACAACGGGCGACACAAGGTGAGTGCATAGTTTACAATTCCGGTTTAGGTATTCAATGGACTGCATCCTATCATTTCAATCAGCTAAGGTTAACTATAAGCAGCCATATGTCAGTAATCGATTATCATTCTACCTTTAACGCGGTCGATACACTTCTTGATGCTTTAAAACCCTTATGGCAGCTGGTTGCTTTTGAGTGTGACCACTTACCTTGGCAACAGACCTTTCCGCAGCTAGCTCAAAAAGTGTGGCAGCTTGACGATGGTGAGATAGATAGCCTCGATATGGATCAGCAGTTGCTGGTTGAGACGTTATTGCCCAGTTTGATGAGCGATATTAAACAAAGTCTATTACCACAGGCTGACGAACTCATTAGTCAACTAAGCTGGTTAGTCATCACTTCGGCTACACAATCTGTTAATTCAGAGAATACGGTCGATTTTCCCAGTCAAGAGCAACAAAATAATCAGCCTGAAAATGACGATTTAGTGCATTTTAGCGCTCATATTAAAGGGCGGAAATGGCAGCAAATTACGGCGTTTTCACATCAAGTTGATCCAAAGTATCAACCATTGTTACCTCGATTACCCATTTTAGAATGGTGTGCTGGTAAAGGCCATTTAGGCCGTTTAGTCGCCAAGCAGCAACAGGTTGAGGTGACCAGTCTTGAGTGGCAAGCGAGTTTATGCGCCCAAGGGCAAATGTTTGCCAAACAATGGCAGATACCGCAGCGTTTTATTTGTGCCGATGCGTTTGCGCCAATAGACTCAAGTAAACCGCTATTGTTAATCGATCAACATGCCATCGCATTGCACGCTTGCGGTGACTTACACATACGTTTACTCAAGTTAGCAACCTTAGCAGGTACTCGGGCGATTTCTATTTCACCTTGTTGTTATCATTTGATTGAGCATGAAGATTATCAGCCGTTATCGGCTTTAGCCAAAGGCAGCGCTCTGAAGCTGTCAAAGCATGATTTACAACTACCCCTGCAACAAAGCGTTATTGCCAACAGTAAAAAACAACAATTACGCAACCAAGAGGTATCATGGCGCTTAGGGTTTGATAGCTTGCAGCGAGATATTCGAGGTGTAGAGGCTTATTTGCCGGTGCCGACGATTAAAAAAAGCCAGCTTAGCGGTAGTTTTAGCGATTTTTGCCAATGGGCAGCAAATCAAAAGCATTTATCACTATCCAGTGAGATTAATTTAAGCCATTATTTGCACCGCGGTATTGCGCGTCAACGCCTGACAAAGCGAATCGATTTAGTGGCTCATTTATTTCGTCGTGCATTGGAGCGCTGGCTGTTGCTCGACCGAGTCTGTTTTTTACAGGAGCAGGGATACCAAGTTACCTTGGCTGAATTTTGTGCAAACAGTGTGACACCACGAAATGCCTTGATCCAAGCAATTAAAACAGACGAATAACAGCATTTGTCACAAATCGGTAAATTAAACCATTGTTTATACTAGTCTATTTACCTTAAAACTGTGAAAATCAACATACTAGTTAATCAAGCAATGAAATCTAACCATAAATAATTATCCAAATGACGGTATTGGCTTACTGTTTTTGATTGAATAATTAGGCCATTCTTGTTCAAATGGCGGGTTAATAACGAATAACAACTATTCTAGTGGCTTTTGGGCTTGCTAGAGCGAAGCGAATTATACGGTTTAATGAAATATTCACGCGTCTTTATCAATAGTCTGGCCTATGAGCTAGCACCACAAGTAGTGTCGAGTAGCGATTTAGAATCTCGCTTGGCGCCACTGTATCAAAAGTTTCGTATTCCAATGGGGCAACTTGCCGCGTTAACCGGAATTACCGAGCGTCGCTGGTGGCCTAAAGGTCATCGTTTATCAGATGGTGCCATTGCTGCAGCACGAAAGGCCTTGAATGAAACCGGAATCAATGTCAGTGATTTAGGCGCGGTGGTTTACACCGGTGTCTGTCGTGACCAACATGAGCCCGCTACCGCTTGTCGTATTGCTGCTGAACTAGGGGTGTCTAAAGACACTGCAATCTACGATATCAGTAATGCGTGTTTAGGTGTGTTGTCGGGCATTTTAGATATTGCTAACCGCATAGAGTTAGGCCAAATCAAAGCTGGCATGGTGGTGTCGTGTGAATCTGCACGAGACATAGTTGATGCGACCATCGACCACATGTTAGCTGAACCGACCATGCAAAATTTTGCTCAATCACTGGCGACATTAACCGGTGGCTCAGGCGCTGTTGCGGTAATTTTAACCGACGGTACTTTGGACCTTAAAACCACTCGCCAACACCAGTTGTTAGGGGCGAGTCATTTGTCTGCACCAGAACATCACCAATTGTGTCAATGGGGCCTGCAAGAAGCTGGGCACTTGTTGTACCGTGAGTTTATGCGTACAGACGCGGTCACCTTATTGAAAGAAGGTGTCGAGCTTGCCAAGCACACTTGGGAGCATTTTTTAGAGCAGCGTGATTGGGTTGTCGAACAAGTTGATAAAGTGATTTGTCATCAAGTGGGGGCTTCCAACCGCCGACAAGTGCTCAATGCATTAAATATACCCCACGAAAAAGAATATCCCACCTATCAAACATTAGGCAATATGGGCACGGTCTCACTCCCTGTGACGGCGGCAATTGCTCATGATGAAGGTTTTTTACGTGTTGGCGATCAAGTCAGCTTTTTAGGAATAGGCAGTGGCTTAAACTGCATGATGTTAGGAATTAAGTGGTAAGCCTATGGCTGCACTGACGTTTTTGCATTTCATTATAAAAATAGTTAACAGGATGCATCATGCTAGACAACTTGCTGCCATTTAAACGTCATTTTTTAGATCGTAATGGCAATAAACTGCACTATATCAACGAAGGCCAAGGCGAGCCTGTTGTGATGGTGCACGGTAATCCTAGTTGGAGTTACTACTACAGAAATTTAGTCAGTGCCTTGAGTGATTCCCATCAGTGTATTGTGCCAGATCATATTGGCTGCGGTTTATCAGACAAGCCTGATGATCCTCAATATGATTACACTTTAAAAAGCCGCATTGACGATTTAGAAGCTTTACTGGACAGTCTTGATGTTACACAAAACATTACCTTAGTTGTGCATGACTGGGGCGGTATGATTGGTATGGGCTTTGCGGCGCGCCATCCTGATCGCATTAAGCGTATTGTGTGTTTAAACACTGCAGCCTTTCATTTGCCTAAAACCAAACCGTTTCCATGGGCGTTATGGATTTGCCGAGAAACTTTACTTGGCACCTTGCTGGTTCGTGGCTTGAACGCGTTTTCGTCAGCGGCTTCTTATGTCGGCGTTAAGCGAAAGCCAATGGCAAAAGAGGTTCGAGAAGCCTACGTTGCGCCTTTTAATTCGTGGAAAAATCGTATTTCGACCTTACGCTTTGTGCAAGACATTCCCCTAAAGCCAGGCGATCGTAATTATGATTTAGTCACCAGTATTGGCGACAGCTTAAGTCAGTTTGCTGATGTCCCGACACTGATTTGCTTTGGTTTACAAGATTTTGTATTTGATAAGCATTTTTTACAAGAATGGCGACAGCGAATGCCTCATGCCACTGTGCACGAGTTTGCTGACTGCGGTCATTACATTCTTGAAGATGCCAGCGACGAAGTCATTGGCTTAATCAAAGATTTTATCGCAAAAAACTAATCCGACTAAAAGGCTCATTTGAGCCTTTTAGTGATTTTAAGCGTCTAAAAAGTTTGGCTTGGTTACCTGTGTTATCACAGCAAGCCTGCTCAGATGAATCATCCACATTAGTCAGAATGAATAAACATGACTCAAACCACCGTTGTCGCTAATGCCAATATCTGCCAGCATCTAAACACCGCTGCGCAAACCATGCCAACAGAGCTTGCCGTTGCTGTGCAACATGCCAAGCAAGGGCGATTTGATTATCAAGAAATTGATTTTATCAGCCTGCATCAGCAATCAGATATGATTGCCAAAGGCTTATTGCAATTTGGTATTACGCGCGGCATGAAAGCCGTGTTAATGGTGACACCCAGCCTTGAGTTTTTTTCGCTTACCTTCGCCTTATTCAAGGCTGGGATTATTCCTATTCTGGTCGATCCTGGCATGGGCATTAACAACCTTAAACAGTGTTTTGAAGAGTCACGCCCGGATGTGTTTATTGGCATACCTAAAGCTCATATTGCAAGGCGTATCCTCGGTTGGGGTAAGGGCAGTGTTAAACACCTTATTAATGTCGGAGGCTCGGGTTTACAGCGTTGGTTAGCCAATGCGATTAGCCTAGAAACCATAATTGAAATTGGCCGTAATCAAGCGCAACCACTTAAGATAGCATTGCTTGAACGCGATGAAATGGCGGCGATTTTATTTACCAGTGGTAGTACAGGAACCCCCAAAGGCGTGGTTTATAGCCATGGGATGTTTGAAGCACAAATTAGCGCCCTTAAACACGATTACGGTATTACTCCTGGCGAGCGAGACTTAGCCACATTCCCGCTATTTTCATTATTTGGCCCAGCACTGGGCATGGCGTCTATTGTGCCCGACATGGATGCCAGTAAACCCATTAGCGCCAATCCTGCCAATTTGTTTGCTGCAATCGATCAATATCAATGCAGCAACATGTTCGTTAATCCCGCCTTATTAGAACGCTTAGGCCAAGCGGGCGAGCAAACTCAGCATAAGTTAACCAGTGTTAAACGGGTTATTTCAGCTGGTGCGCCAGCCACAATTAGCTCGATTAAACGTTTTAGCCAGATGCTTAACCCACAGGTTGAAGTGCTGAATTCTTACGGCGCGACAGAATCTTTGCCTATCAGCATGATTGGCAGCCATGCATTGTTTGCTACTAGCGAATTAACCGATCAAGGTAAAGGCATTTGTGTCGGTAAGCCAATACAGTCTGTCAGTGTGGATATTATTGCGGTTACTGATGCAGCGCAGCCTGAATGGGCAAAGGTTAATAAGCTTAGCGCCAACCAAATAGGTGAAATTGTGGTGAGTGGTCCCATGGTCAGTCAAGCCTATTACCAACGTCAACATGCGACAGACTTAGCTAAAATTAACGATGGCGATCGCGTTATACATCGTATGGGAGACGTAGGGTATATCGACGATAATGGCTTATTGTGGATGTGTGGACGTAAAGGTCACATAGTTGATGCTACGCGAGGTAAGCAGCGGCTTAAACGCTTTTATACGCTGCCCTGTGAGCGAGTGTTTAATACTCATCCTCAAGTTAAGCGTTCCGCCATTGTAGGCGTTAATGTTAATGGTGATATGGTTCCGGTTTTGTGCGTCGAATTACGCAAAGGCATTGTTTGCTCAACCTCTAAAGTTCTTTATCAGGAGCTAATGGCATTGGCTCAGCAGTATCCACATACTGAAGGCATTGGGCGCTTTTTAATTCATCCAGATTTCCCTGTCGACGTGCGTCATAATGCGAAAATATTCAGAGAAAAACTCGCCATATGGGCCCAAAAGCAATGGAAAGAATAACGATGGATTTGGCAGACTTACATCCTCTGGAGCAAGCTGCATTGAAGCAGTTAGCGCAATCGGTCAGCACAGTTTTTGTTACCGGTGCGGGTGGCTTTCTTGGGTTCGCCATTTGTCAGCGTTTATTAGCCGCTGGAATTGAGGTTGTCGGTTTTGCCAGAGGTCATTACCCTAAGCTTATAAAACTTGGGGTTGATATGCGTCAAGGTGATATTAGCGATTTTGCTAGTGTAAAACAGGCAATGCAAGGTTGCGATTTAGTTTTTCATGTGGCATCAAAAGCTGGCGTGTGGGGCAGTAAACAAAGTTATTTCTCGCCCAATGTCGATGGTGCAGCCAATATCATCAACGCATGCAAAGCGGTTAATATTCAAAGGTTAATTTATACCAGCACCCCGAGTGTAACGTTTGCTGGTGTGGATGAAAATGGCATTAATGAATCTGCACCTTATGCCAGTGAATACCTTAATTACTATGGTGAATCGAAAGCCATCGCTGAGGCCATGGTATTAAAAGCCAATCATTCCATGTTAAAAACGACCGCCTTAAGGCCGCATTTAATTTGGGGGCCAAATGATCCTCATCTGGTTCCGCGAGTGATCGAACGGGCCAAAGCAGGGCGCTTAAAGTTGGTAGGACACCAAGATAAACTGGTCGATACGATTTATGTCGACAATGCCGCTTATGCACATATTCTGGCAGCAGTTGACCTTGTTGGCGCCGCCAATAGTGCCGGTAAAGCCTATTTTTTAAGTAACGACCAACCGATTACAATGGCTGCAATGCTTAACCAGATCCTAGCTTGCGTTGATTTACCGCCAGTGACCAAGCGAGTTCCTGCATCTGTTGCTTATGCTGCTGGTGTTCTGCTTGAAACTGTCTATGGCTTACTTAACAAACAGCAAGAGCCCATCATGACTCGCTTTGTCGCAAGACAATTATCAACCAGTCATTACTTTGATATCAGCGCGGCAAAACAAGATTTAGGCTATCAGCCGCTGGTGAGTATTGAGCAGGGCATGCAAAAGCTTAAGTTATCACTGTCGCACTAATTGCCTGTTAATCATCTGCGTTAGCGGTTTAAGCTGTTAGCGCAAAATACCTTCTATTATTGCCCATGATAATCTGCACTATAGAAAATCCCCTTACTAAAAACACCACACCAAATGGTTTGTAAAATTGTTTTTACATTAATGGTTTTGGTTATTTTTTAGCAATCGCTTGGTTATATTTTATTCCACTGTATCTTGAATCTTGACCACCATAAAAAAGTTACCCTAAAGAGGGTAACAACTCATAACAAGGTGGCGCAGGGAGAAGCAATGCAAGACAACAAGAACAACACATGGAATTTAGCAACTCTAGCTATTCATGGCGGCCATCAACGCGAAGCTTTTGGCTCACTTACTACACCACTTTACCAAACCGCCACATTTGTATTTGATAACGTAGAGCAGGGCGGCGCTCGCTTTGCTGGCGAAGAACCTGGCTATATTTATACTCGTTTAGGTAATCCAACCACTGCAGAACTCGAGCGCAAAATGGCGTTGCTTGAAGGCGCAGAAGATGCGGCCGCAACCGCATCAGGTATGGCTGCTGTATCAAGTGCACTACTAACCCATTTACATGCAGGCGATCACTTGATTGCTTCCAAAGCCGTTTATGGTTGTACTTTTGCGTTAATGACCACTCAGCTGACTCGTTTAGGCATTACCAGCACCTTAGTCGATTTTACTGATATTGCAGCAATTGAAGCGGCTATTATGCCCAATACCAAAGTGATATTTTGTGAAACCCCAGTGAACCCACATTTACAAGTATTTGATCTTGCTGCAATCTCCAAGGTTGCTAAAGCCCATAAATTGGTATCAATAGTCGATAACACCTTTATGACGCCCTTATTGCAACAACCTTTAGCGATGGGGATCGACATGGTGATCCACAGTGCTACCAAGTACTTAAATGGCCATGGTGATGTTATAGCAGGTATTGTGTGCGGCAATGCAGAACACATGCACCGACTCAAATATGAAATACTCAAAGACTTTGGTGGCGTGATATCCCCACACGATGCTTGGCTTATTTTACGCGGCTTAAAAACCTTAGATGTACGATTAACTCGCCACTGTGACAACGCTGAAGTATTAGCTGAATATTTAGATAAACATCCTAAATTTAGCCAAGTTTTTTATCCAGGGCTAAGTCATCATCAAGGCCATGGTTTTATCGGTAAGCAAATGAAACGCGCCGGAGGGGTGATTGCATTCGAACTCAAAGGCAATAAGCAAGACGCGATCAACTTTGTTAATCGTCTCGAGCTCTTTACCATAGCAGTCAGTTTAGGTGATGCAGAATCCCTAATTCAACACCCAGCATCTATGACCCACTCACCATACACTCCAGAGGCACGATTAGCCGCAGGTATCACCGATAATTTACTGCGTATCTCGGTTGGCTTAGAGAATGTAGAAGACCTGATAGCAGACATAGAACAAGCACTGCTGTAATAAAATTATACAAGCGGTAAGTCAAATGAAACAGCTGGATTCCTGATACAAGCACTCAGGGATGACGTGCGGGTGTGGCTTACAGTTACATGCCAATACAAAGCTAGTAGGTGATGCTTACCACTACTTAATACGAATAATGCCCACTTCCTCGTCGTTCCGGCAATGCTTTTTAGCCGGAATCCAGGTGTTAGCTACAAGGTAAACAGAAACACCTGGATCCCTGATACAAGCACTCAGGGATGACGTGAGGGTGTGGCTTACAGTTACATGCCAATACAACGCTAGTAGTAGGTGATGCTTACCACTACTTCATACAAACAACGCCCACTACTACGTCATTCCGGTAATGCTTTTGAGCCGGAATCTTGGCATTTGAGGATGACTGAGTTGAAGTAAAGCCAAGACAACAGCTGGATCTCCCGATAAAAGCATTCGAGGATGACGGCGGTGAGGCGAAATTTCCTCTATTCGTGATTCTGATAATGTTTGTTTATCCGTCATTCCGGTAATGCTTTTAAGCCGGAATCCAGTTTGTAGCTTTTACAGGCACCCATCTAACTAGATGCTATATTTTATTTATCATTTAGTCAGGTACACGCTTATGGACAAGCAATCATATATTTACATCATGGCTAATCGGCCTAATGGCACACTCTATATTGGAGTGACGTCTGATTTAATCAGACGAAATTGGGAGCATAAAAATGGCTTGTCTGATGGCTTTACTAAAAAATATTCAATTAATTTATTAGTCTACTACGAAGTTTTTGATGACATTTATAATGCTATAACAAGAGAGAAACAGCTTAAAAACTGGAAGCGTGAATGGAAAATAGCATTGATTGAAAAGCAAAATCCACAATGGGATGATCTCGAAATATAAATCAATCAGCTTTTACCATCAACAAGGCAAAGAATGGATCCCCGATAACAGATCTCGAGGATGACGACTGAAGTAAAGCCAAGACAACAGCTGGATCCCCGATAAAAGCATTCGAGGATGACGGCGGCGAGGCTAAATTCCCTCTATTCCGTCATTCCGGCAACGCTTTTGAGCCGGAATCTAGGTGTTAGCTTTTACGCTTTTAAGTAAGATCAACAGCAACACCTGGATCCCTGATAACAGATCTCAGGGATGACGTGCGGGTAGGGCTTACAGTTACATGCCCAATACAACGCTAGTAGGTAATGCTTACCACTACTTCATACAAACAACGCCCACTACTCCGTCATTCCGGCAATGCTTTTGAGCCGGAATCCAGGTGTTGGTTTTTTGCTTTTACACAAGGTCAACAGAAACACCTGGATCCCTGATAATAGATCTCAGGGATGACGTGCGGGTAGGGCTTACAGTTACATGCCCAATACAACGCTAGTAGGTAATGCTTACCACTACTTCATACAAACAACGCCCACTACTCCGTCGTTCCGGCAATGCTTTTGAGCCGGAATCCAGGTGTGGATTTTTGCTTTTAAGCAACGTCAACAGAAACACCTGGATCCCTGATAACAGTTCTCAGGGATGACGTGCGGGTGGGGCTTACAGTTACATGCCCAATACAACGCTAGTAGGTAATGCTTACCACTACTTCATACAAATAACGCCCACTATTCCGTCATTCCGGCAATGCTTTTTAGTCGGAATCTAGGTGTTAGCTTTTTGCTTTTATACAAGGTCAACAGCAACACCTGGATCCCTGATAAAAGCACTCAGGGATGACGTGCGGGTGGGGCTTACAGTTACATGCCCAATACAAAGCTAGTAGGTGATGCTTACCACTACTTCATACAAACAATGCCCACTATTCCGTCATTCCGGCAATGCTTTTGAGCCGGAATCCAGGTGTTGGTTTTTTGCTTTTATACAAGGTCAACAGCAACACCTGGATCCCTGATAACAGTTCTCAGGGATGACGAGCGGGTGGGGCGAAACCTAGAACCTAGGAACCCAAATCTAATCAACAGCTAGAACCATACAACAGATCTCGGGGATGACGATTGGATAGTGATTCTGTATGGCGGCTAAAGAATATATTGAATTTTAGGCATAAAAAACAGCGCAAATTGCGCTGTTTTTTGTTTTAAAGCAAATTCGTTTTGTAGTTATGTAAACTGTATTAAAACGAAACCGCGTTAAAAAATTAGTTGCTAGATATTGTTCCAGCGCCGCCGCCAGAGCCGCCACCGAAGCCTGGACCACCTGGAGCTGGAGCTGCACCAAATGCACCGCCGCCGGCAGTTTGTGCATCTTCAAGATTAGCTGCAACAATTGCAGGGTCAATCCCGTTGGCAATCGCAATCGCTAAGATGTCATCAGAGCTCAAACCTGCAGCAACAGCAGCTTTTAATGCTTCGATTATCAATGCTTCATCGCCATTAGCGGCAACAAGAGAATTAGCTAATTGTGTTGCAGCATCTGAAACTGGAGTATTTTGAGTACTAGCTGTTAAAGTATCTTCAGCCATAACGCCGGCAGACATGCCCGAAGTCAATAATGCTGAAACCAATAACAGGGTTAATTTATTTTTGCGCATTATTTATTCTGCCTCGATATTTGTTGAATGACTAAAGTTATTCAGTTGCAATGCACTGATCCATGTACTTGTTGCGTTAGCGGGAATAATTGTACTGAAATTTCTTACAGCATACAATCCATTACCTTGTAAACCATCGATATTCATGAGTGAAAAATGTTCACCTATAACGACCGATTCTACCTGTGGTGCGATGATTTTAATGCCAATACCATGACAAATTTGAATCACCGTTTGAACAAAAAAGCGTGTGTCAGATTGAGCTATGTCACGCACATAACTAGGATCAATCTTAATGTAATCAATGTTTAAGTTTCTGATGTAGCAAAATGAACTCAAGCTAGAGCCAAAACGTTCAATGGCAATATCAATATCTAATTGTTTCGCTCGGCTAATAAACTTCTCTGTCGATTCAAGCGAAAGCATTGCACCAGACTCGTTAAATTCATACAAAAGTGGTGGAAGGGTTCTATGCAATTTTTGGTATAAATCAAACAACCAATCGGTAAACACTGGGTTATGCAGCGCACGGTTGCTAATGTTAATCGCCACACGCGTGTGTTCAATGTGTTGCAGCTTATAAAAAATAAAACACACAACAGCTTGTTCAAGATCTTGCAACAAGCCCAATCTTTCAGCCATGGCAAACACGTCTAAAGTCGATAAATTTTCTCCCGCTATTTTAAAGCGAACAAATGACTCAACATATAAAATCGATTGATTATCATCTACAACAGGCTGGAGCATTAAATCGAATAATTTATCTAACGGAATACACTTAATGGCAAAATCTTTGCTGCTAGAGTGGTTAATTTCGTTTTTGAAATACTCAGTAAACTGAGTCAAAATTCCAACCCATTCTTCACGCGAATGATTCTTTTGCATCCCCTGAGCAGAAACGAGCCCCTTGGCCTTATCTGCATATTGATTATGAACAAGCTGATTATCTAAACGCATAACGACATCAGCAAAGTCTTCTTGATGATTTACGCGGGTGAGGCTATGTTTTGCAAAGCCATTACCAAAACGTGATGAGCTTTCAATCAAAATACTCTCAGCAATGTGCTCATCGACTTCCTTGGCTTCATCTTCAGTAAGTGAACTCAAAAAAGCAAATTCAGACCCAGAAATACGGTATAAGGTCGACTCTTGTAAACTGTTTATCTGCTTACTAAAAAGCTGTGCTCCAGATAAAATATAGTCATCACCACTGCCATAACCTTCATCGTCATTCACCTGCTTTAAAGAGGTCATCGACAGCAAGCCTAAATAAAAGCGGTTTCCGTGTTGTTCATATTCAGCTTGAATTGACTCAAACTTTTTTAACAATGCTCGGCGATTTGGCAACCCAGTGTGCGAGTCAATGTAAACCTCACGCGACAAGGTTTCTGCCAATTGAGTTTGTTCGTTAAATGATCGCTGAATATTCTCAATCATACGATTAATCGCATTAACTAAAGTTCGTAATTCAGTGGTAAAGGGCTTAATAGGATTAAGCTCAAAGCGTTTTTGAATCACTGACTCAGCTTGTCTCTCAATACTATTAAGAGGAGTTAACACCGACTTTAAAATGAAGTAAGCACACAATAGGGCTATAACAAGTTGAAATAACGTTGAAGTTAAATTACTAACCGCATGATCCCATAAACTTTTATATGACGTACCCGCATGCGATTGCACTTCCAGTTTACCGGCAATACGCCAGCCGTCACTCACTTCACTGGTCATTACAGGAGGATGCAGCGTAAACCAACTGATAAACCATTCTGGTACAGCAAAGTTACCTTGGGGGTTGGTGCGTTCAAATAATACTTTGCCATCAAGATCGGTAAATGTAATGTGTTGATAATAGCCTGAATCGAAAATAGCATTGGTCATTGTTTCTGCAATTACCAGGCCTTCTTCATCCATATAAGGTGATATCGATAATCCTAAACTGTGTGCAGCACCTTGTGCATGAGATGCCAACTGCTCATTTAAATAGCCACGCATATTCGATACGTTATTGTATAACGCAGCGCCAAAGCTAAAAATCGATAAACAGCCGATTAGGAGATACAACTGTACTCGTAACGACATTCCTTTAGAAAACATGGTTTGCTCCAGATCCTTTGTAACGATTATTCGCCATTTTCAATTCGATTGATTAAATCAGTCCAATTTTTAGTGCCACCGCTAGTGGGCTTATTACTGCCTAATCCTTGCGCTTTTGCTAACCACAATCCTTGGCCATTAAATGAATAAACAGGCTTTAAATCTCGGCGTTGGCTAGCAGGTAAAATTTGTGTTTTTAAGTTGTCTAACACCAAGGGCATTGCCTTTGGGTCTTCAAAGTAAATTAACACCATGTGGGGTTCATTTATCAATAAAGCACGCACATACATCAAGCGCATCTTACTCTCATCAACCCCCATGGCCTTTAATGTAAAATATTTAAAGATGGCAAAGTCTTCACAATCACCACCTTTACTGCCTAATGATTCAAGTGGAGTCGCCCAATAATCACTTTTTTGCCAATGATCATTATCGCTTACAAAACGGATACGCCTATTAGCAAACTGATTGGCTAAATGTAAACGATCCATGTCACTAAGCGCACTTCCTTCAGCGATGGTATCTCGCCAATCACTAAAATCTTCTAGCCTGTCTTCACCATAACGTTGTTGAATTTGTTTAAAGAAATCGTCGGTAAACAAATCGTCACTTATGGTTGCCCAGCACACAGCAGAAAACACCACAGACATTACTAGCCAATGGCGATATTTATCCATGCCAAACACAGCAAACTTAATACGTTAATTCCTACTAATCATGTGAGCAAATTTAGCTAAGTGTAATAAAGATACATAAATGGCAGTAATAATTATGCACATCATAATCTAGTTGGCGTTAAAACGACAATAAAATGACGTATTGCATAAATTAATATTCCGCGTCAAGAAATCTGCATCACCATAGCGTAAAAATACAACAAGTGCATTTAGTCTTATTTTTAACCAAAAAGCAATTAGGCGAATGGTTTTTTTGGCCGTGTCAATTTGTTGGCACGTAACTTGATTAACCCGAGGGGTGAAAAGGCCTATTTCAACATAAATGTTGTACTGAACAGTCTAATTAAGCGGCTAACAAACCTAGTCACTTCGATAGTCAACATAGAGTAATAAAATCAATAATGGTATTTAATGGTTATTAAACAGTGTTCTATTTTTAGTTTTACTGGTTATGTAGGTGATAAAGGATTTCACTTATACCGCCTCGGGAGAGTCACAGATTATGATATTGCATTGCACCAATAAAGTGCAAATTGTTAGGTGATGCGGCCAAGTGGTGCGCCATAAATTTGTTTGCTAGTTCAGCTTGTAGCTAACAAGCAGTAAAATCATGTTGCAATCAAACGCAGATTAGTCTGTAACGATGCCAATGAAGAACATGCTCAAAAAGCAGCTATTGACGAAATATCCGGGTAAATAACGCACAAAACGGCGGAAAAGTGACGTTTAATTAAAATAGTCAAAAAACTGTCATTATCTTACGGTATACATTATAATCTCCAGCCAATAAGAGGAACGAAGATAAAACGAATAGTAGAGAAGGAATTGTAAATAAGGCATGAGGCCACAAATAACTATTGTTGAGCTTAAAATCAGAAGATTTTGCTTCGTTAGCTTATTTCCAACGTGAACTCATATCATTACTATTTTCCGCTACATCCCAGCCTATCACTTCGGGTTAGTGGCTTTATGCTAACTACCTGTTAGATATGGTAAAACTGATTTTACTTAATAATAACTAAGTACTTAAGTCAAAAATCAGTTAGTAGTGCTCTAAAAAGCATCTACCAAGGGACCTTCTACTGCTTCGTTCTGAAGCGTTAAACCTCAAAAAACAGACAATTTGAAACGCGTCATAGCAATCTGGAAGCTGTAATCTAGTGGCGGTAGCGTGTCTTTTTTAGCTGGGAATCTGCCTATTGAGATTGATAAGATAAAATATAATCTTATTAATCAATAGTATAAGTTTCGCCCTATAAGCGGTGTTATCACTAGATTAATCAACAATGTTATTACTAGATTCATAAACGGTGTCTTACTAGAGAATCAACTTCGCCAATGCTAGAACCATGAATAGTATCTCGTTAGATTAATTAACAGTATCACTACAAGATTTATAAACACCGTTATTAGTAAATTTATAAAGGCCGTCATTATTAGATCCATAAACGCCGTCATTCCCAAGATCTGTTATTGGGAATCAAGCTGTAGATGTTTGCTTTAGCACTCTCCTGACTAATCACTGCAAACACAGATATTTAGGCTTAAAAAGTCACCAATAAAAATTATTCAAGATCACCAGGAAGTATAATCAAATGAAAATAGCCATTGCAGGTACAGGTTATGTCGGTTTATCTAACGCTATGCTATTGGCACAACACAATCAAGTTGTCGCGGTAGACATAATAGAACAAAAAATTGCCTTGCTTAACGACAAAATATCGCCGATTTCCGATACAGAAATCGAAGACTTTCTAGCAAATAAAAAGCTAAATTTTACTGCGACGTTAGATAAAGCGTTAGCATATAAAGATGCAAATTTTGTCATTATTGCGACACCCACAGATTATGATCCAGCGACAAACTACTTTAATACCTCATCGGTAGAGTCAGTCATAAGAGATGTAATCAGCATAAATCCAAGTGCAGTGATGATCATTAAGTCGACTGTGCCAGTGGGCTATACCGAACGCATAAAACAAGAATTTTCTTGTGACAATATTATCTTCTCACCAGAATTTTTACGCGAAGGCAAGGCACTGCACGACAACTTGTATCCATCACGTATTATTGTTGGTGAACAAAGTGAGCGCGCTCAAATCTTTGCTAACTTGTTAGTTAAAGGTGCAATTAAACAAGATATCGAGGTTTTGTTTACTCACTCAACCGAAGCTGAAGCTGTTAAGTTGTTTTCAAATACCTACCTAGCATTACGAGTTGCTTACTTTAATGAGTTAGACACTTATGCAGAAGCACACGGCCTCGACAGTAAACAAATTATCGATGGAGTCTGCTTGGACCCACGAATAGGCAATCACTATAATAATCCTTCATTCGGTTATGGCGGATATTGTTTACCAAAAGACACCAAGCAATTACGTGCAAACTATGCCGATGTTCCTAATAATTTAATTGGCGCAATTGTTGATTCAAATACTACCCGTAAAGACTTTATTGCCGAATCAATTTTAAAACGTAACCCTAAAGTTGTTGGTATTTACCGCCTAATCATGAAATCCGGCTCAGACAACTTCAGATCATCGAGTATTCAAGGGATCATGAAGCGTATCAAAGCCAAAGGCGTCGAAGTGATCATTTTTGAGCCTGTTATAGAGCAAGATGAATTCTTTAACTCAAAAATATATCAAGACCTCGACCAGTTTAAAGTAGATGCAGATGTGATTATATCTAACAGAACGGCATCAGAGCTAAGTGATGTTGCTGAAAAAGTCTATACCAGAGATTTGTTTCGTGTGGATTAGATATTAATTTAGCTAGTTAATTAATTTTTATTTTAGCTAGCTGATTCAGCTCTTTTATTATTTAAGTTTAATGGAAAAAAAATGAGTAACAAAAATATCGATGTTATTATTCTTTCTTGGGATAGAGCAGAGGATACTAAAAAAGCTATAATTAGTGCACTTGAGCAAAAGAGAGTAATTGTAAATATATATGTCGTCGATCAAGGTTCAAAACCAGAATGTATTAGCGATATTGAGCAATTTATCGGACAGTTTGATAATGTCTATTTAAAAAAGAATGAATTTAATACAGGTGTCCCTGGCGGAAGAAATCAAGCTTCTAGTATGGGAAATGGTAATTTTATTGTTTCACTTGATAATGATGCTGAATTCTTATCAGATCTAGAGTTGTTTAAAGTTATTGAGGCTTTTGAATTTAGGCATAATACAGCAGTTATTGCATTTAATATAAAAAGATTTGGTACCGATAAAAATGATGAAACTAGTTGGTCATATGGTAAGTCTAGTAGTGAATGGGCTAATAAAAATTTTCTAACCACAAGATTTGTTGGCGCAGGACATGCAATTAAAAGAGATTTATTTGAAAAAGTTAGAGGTTATGATGATAAATTATTTTTCTTACACGAAGAAGTCGATTTATCTCGAAGATTTATCAATTTAGGGCATCAAATAGAGTATATAACTAATATAGGTGTTGGGCATAAGGTATCAAATGAAAATCGAGTCTCTTGGAATACGGGGCGGTGGGTATTTCATGCAAGAAATAAAACATACTTAAATTTAAAAATGAGAATGCCAATCGTTAATTTTATATTTCACACTCTATTGTTGCAAGTTGATGGTATTAAAAAAGGGTATTTTTTAGATACGGCTAAAGCGATTCTTTCTGGATTTGAAATGTATAAAATTAATAAGCATACTTTTAATGAAGAAGAATGTTTATTTAATGAAAAGTCAGAAAGGTATTATAGGAAATATACACCAGGTGCAGGTGGTAATGTATTTGACAGAATATTATTAAGAATTAAAGAGGTTTTTAAGTGATAGATGTTAAATGTGAAAAATATAAGTTGCTCGAACAACGGAAAAATCTTATTTCAATATTTACACCATTTTTGAGAAATAAAAAGGTAATCTTTATTGATGTTCCCGTGTATTGTAATGTTGGTGATAGTCTAATTTACCTTGGTACTTTAGCACTATTAAAAGAATTGAATGCTACTGTTATTGATTCAATCTCAGCATATGAGTTAGCCCGCATCGATAAGTTGTCAGTTGATGATGATATTGTATTTGTATGCCAAGGGGGAGGGAATTTTGGAGATATTTATTCAATGCATCAAAATGTAAGACATTTACTAATAGAAAAATTCCCTAAAAATAGCATAGTGCTGATGCCTCAATCAATCCACTATGATAATTATGATATATTTGTTGACGACTGTGAACGTTATAAAAAAAATAATAATTTCTCTATTTTTGTTCGTGATGAGTTTTCTTTTTCCGAGCTTACAGAACAAGGAGTAAAAAATGTTTCCTTATGCCCAGATATTGCTACCGTATTGTTCGAGTCGTTTGCTTTTTCTAACCCCATGAATGGTAATAAGCTATCATTTATGAGGAAAGATGTAGAAGCAATTTCAAATTCTGAAGTTAAATTATCCGTCGATTGGATAGATATTGTTCCGAAGCATTTAATTTTATTGTTAATTGTATCAAAGTATTTGATAATGAAAAATAATAGAATTAACATCAAGGGCCTTACAAGCTTCTTAGTGAAGAATATTCATAGTCGTTTAGCTGATAGTGCATTTATATATTTTTCACAATTTTCATCAATTAAAACAGACCGTTTGCATGGTGTTATTTTTAGTCAAATACTTCAAATGAGGTGTGAAGCACTAGATAACCGTTATGGTAAAATCGAACGCTATTCAAAATGTTGGTACAAAGAATAGTTTTATTGTTGAGGTAATATTTTGGCAAAAAAGTCGTATGATATTCTTTGGGTTATGTCTGAAAAGATGGGTGGTTCAATCATTTCAATGGCATCTTTCTTTACCTATGCTTTTTATCTAACTCCTGCAGAAATTGGAATTGTGACAATTGTGTTGTCGATTTCAATGGGTGTTGGTCAAATTGTTGCAACGTTATTTCAGGACCCATTAGTTTGTGCTAAAAAAATAAATGTCAATACGGTTAGCTCTATTTTTATCGGTGGAGTGATTATTGTTTTTTTAATTTCGCTCATTCTGATTTTTCTTGTTTTTATTATCTCCGGAAATTCTACTTTCTTAGAGTTAACTTTAGTGTCGGTGCTAATTATTCCTATTCTGTTCATGAATGGATTATATTCAGCACTATTAAGAAGACGGATGAAATTTAAATCCTTATCACAAAGGGTTTTAATCGGTAAATTACTTGGCGCAACAACAGGAGTTGTTAGTGTAGTATATGGTTTTGGTGCGATTTCGATGGTTGCACAAGCAGTATTAATTGAGTTTTTTGGATTTATCTTGTTGGTCAAAATACAAAAACTAGGTGTAATAAAAACATTCGATCTAATTGAATTTAGAAATTTTATTAAATTAGGTATATCTGTTGCTCTCCGAAAATTGAGCTGGGAAGGGTATATAAAAGGTCTTCCTTTGGTGATTGGTGCATATTTAGGAGCAAGCGCAGTCGGTGTTTTTGCTTTTGCTTGGAGAATAGTAGATATGCCCAGAACAGCTCTTGTTAGTGGAGCGTTATCTTACGCATTACCAATATTCTCAAATCATAAAAACAAGATGGATTTAACCGTTGATTTTATTAAGTTTTCTAAAATTACAATGCTGATATTTGGGCCTATATTTACTGGTCTAGCACTTGTAGCTGAGCCTCTCGTGATTACTTTATTTGGAGATAAGTGGCTTGATGCAATTCCAATTATTAAAGGACTTGCCATTTTTACGTTAATATCCTTTATTACTCTGTACATTCCTACTGTTCTGACTGCTTTATTAACGCCTAAGACAACATTGAAAGCAGATGTAATATCCAGTATTACTTCACTTTTATTGTGTATAATGTTGATTCCGTATATAGGCCTATTTTCGGTGGTAATTACATTTGTTTATAGATCTTTGTTCAATTTTCCATTCACAACGAGAGAGATATACAAACGGATGGGCTTAAGTGTTCTTTCACAGTTAAGAATACACTTATCTAGCCTTATTGCTTTACTATGTATGTCAATCGTTGTAACTGTATTTCAACATGTTTTTTATTTTGAAAGCATAAAAATGTTATACCTTTCTGTTACATTGGGTGCCATTACATATATGTTGATAATATATTTATTAGAAAAAAAATTAATATATAATCTTTTAAGGTGAAATTATGTCTGACACTAAATTTGTTATAGCTATTAATACAAATAAATATTTGCCTTATTCTGAAACTTTTATAAAAAACCATATTGAAGGTGTTAATAAATTTGACTGTATAGTTTTTGCGAGCGAAAAAATTAAGAGTGGATTAAAGCCGGAATGTAAGTCAGAGTATATTATTAAAGATACATTTATAGGCAAGGTTCAGGATGTGATTTATAAACTAGGCTTTAATCTCCCAGGGTTGCTCAAATATCTCGTTTATAATAAGGTCAGTTTGATACATAGTCATTTTGGTCAAAATGGATATGCATCAATTGCAGTGGCTAAAAAATTAAATATACCTCACGTAACTACTTTCCATGGTTTAGACATTTCGCTCAATATAATCGATTCAAAAAAACATGGTAAATTATTAAAAAAATTTCGTTCTGATATAAGATACCTTCAAGTAAATGGTGATGTTTTTATAGCAGTATCAAAATTCATTGAAAATAAACTTGTTGAACGTGGTTTTTGTAGCTCGAAAATAGTAACTAATTATTTGGGTATAGATACTAACTATTTTAAATTGCCTGTTAAAGAAATAAAAAGATTGAATCAGATTGTTTGCGTAGCAAGACATGTTGAATATAAAGGTCTTGAATATTTAATTTCAGCAATGTCGATAGTTAAACATTCACATCCTTCATGGAAATTAGTTTTAATTGGTGATGGTGAAAAAACATCATACTTAAAAAATAAAGCAGTTTCCGATAATAATGATGTTGAATTTAGGGGGCGATTATCTAGTCATGAGATAAAAGATGAGCTGAGTCAAAGTAAAATATATTGTCAAACGAGTGTTAAACTTGATAATGGGCATGAGGAGGCTTTAGCGTTGACTATTGTTGAAGCTCAAGCAATGGGACTGCCAGCTATAGTTTTTGATAGTGGTGGAATGCCAGAGGCAATTGTTCCAGATGAGTCAGGCTTTGTTGTAGAAGAGAAAAATATAAAGGATTTAGCTGGAAAAATTATCTGTCTTATTGAAGATGAAATGCTTTGGAAAAGGTTTAGTCAACGAGCGATCGATAATGTAAAAGAGAATCATTGTTTCAATAAACAGTTGGCTAAGTTAGAAGTTATTTATGACACTTTAATCCAAAAGAGTATTTTATGATATTATCAATTATAATTCCTTCATATAACGCACAAAAAAATATTAATGCTTGCTTACATTCCATAGAAAAACAAAAAGATGACCAATTAGAAGTCATTGTAGTTGATTGCTCTCCACATGATCAAGTCATGATGATTTGTAACCAATATAATTTTGTTAAGTATATTAAAGTTGAAAAAAGATTTAATCCAGGAGAAGGTCGAAATATAGGTGCAAAATTAAGTGTCAGCGATTATTTGGTTTTTATTGATTCTGATGTGGTATTAGCAAATAATGCTATTATCAATATTCGTGACTCGATATACAGTGGGAAAGAGGTATTTGGTGCGGCATTGGAAATAAATAAAACCATTAATGATAGTTTTTCTGGTCGAGTTGAACATTATTATTTTAATCATGAATCTCAATCATCTAGGCAGATTAAAAAAAGAAATAATTTAAGTTCTGCGTTTATGATAATAAAAAAGGAGTTATTTCTTAAATTCAATGGTTTTAGTGATATTCCTAGAATGCAAGACACTGAGTTAACTGAACGGTTAGCGGAGTCGGGCATAGACCTATATTTTGTCCCAGATATTATTGGTTATCAAATTCAAGACTCTCCTATTAAAAGTGTATTAAATAAGATTAAAATTACAGGAAATAATCTTTTTTTTATTCGTTATTCAAAAAAAATAAATACAAAATTTAAACGTCTCTATTTTTCTTTATTACTTCCTCTTATGATGATAGCAAAAATAACAAGAATAAACTTTAGAAATATTAGATATTCCTTTAGTTTTTCTATGCTTTTCATATATTCGCCATTTATGTATGTTTGTGGATTTTATTGGATGTTAGGTTTCTATCGCGCATTGTTTATTAGTGATGGAATTGCAACAGGGCGTTAATTATGGATATTATTTTTTATTCCACCTCTGATGACTTTAACACTTTCCATCGACGACGGGAGATAGAGGCTATTGCTGATAGTATAGGCTATAGCGGTAAGGTTATATATTTTAATCGGCCTCAGTTTTTATTTTCCAAACGTACTGTTATCTCACGTAATGTGAATGATAAAATTATAATAAAAAATTTATTTACTTTGTTTCCTTTGACTATATCTTTTAATTATAAATTTTTTTTGCTACTTTTTGTTAAGTTGCCTATTTTAATTCAAATAAATATTGTTAGGTTCTTTAATAGAATAAAAAAATCAAATTGTTATAATTGGTATTATAAACCAGATCAGTATTTATATCTTCCTAAAAATAAATGTATATACTTACATTATGATAACTATAAAGATGATTCGAGTTATTTTTTCAGTAAAAGAAAAGATTTCGATTTAGTTGTTAGAAAATGTGTTTCTAATAGTGTTTTTTCTCTTTTTTGTAGTAAAAAATTAATTATCGATCTTAATTTAAACTCATCGGAAAATGTTTTCTATTATCCAAATGCTATAGATAGAAAATTAATCCCTAAAGTATCAAAAGAATTATGCAATGTATCTTTATCTTTAGATACAACGGTTGGATTTGTTGGCCAAATAGATGATAGTTTTGATGATGAGCTACTTGGTCATTTAGTTAAGTATTATTCTGAGTATAAATTTTTACTCATAGGGCCTATAAGTAATAAGCGTGTAGAGATTTTGCTTAATAAGCATGCTAATGTTGTCGCATTAGGTTATGTTGAGTATAATAGTTTATACAAATATATTTCAAAATTTGATATAGGTATTTGCCCATATAAGTTTAATGTTTTTAATTCGTACAGAAATCCTTTAAAAGTGTATGAGTTTTTTTCTTTCGGACTTCCAGTTGTGAGTACAACATGTGATATTGATGTTAATGCCTATTCTCATATGTCCCGTGTTAATAATGTTAATAGTTTTATAGACGCAATCAAATATGAATTGGACAATAATACGGAAGAAAAGATGTTATGGCGCATGGATTTTGCCAGTAATAATTGCTGGGATAATAGAGCGAAATTCGTACTTGATAAATTAAGGTCTTTCTGTGAACTCAAAATTTAAAAAATTAATTGATAAAATTAATGTTTATCCTACATCCTCTGAAGCAATTGAGTCTATTATTGACAAGTTATCAAATGAAAAAGTAATTGTAGCATTTGCTAATGCACACGCATTCAATTTAGCTAATAAATATTCTTCTTTTTTTCATGATTTAGTTTCGTCTAATTTCCTATTACGAGATGGTATTGGAGTTAAGTTATATTTTAAAATGCTTAACCGTAATCCTGGTTATAATTTGAATGGTACAGACTTCATTCCTCAACTTCTTATGTCAATATCCCAAGATAAAAACATTGCGATTTTTGGTACTGAAGATAGTATTATTAACAGTTCAATAGATGCAATTGAGAATCTAGGTGCAAAGGTTGTTTTAACGGCTAATGGTTTTCATGATGTTGACTATTATTTAGAAATTTCAAAAGGAACTAAGATCGATATTTATTTACTTGCAATGGGTATGCCTAAGCAGGAACATTTAGCTAAAAAATTATATAATGATATTGATGATGGGATTATCATTTGTGGCGGTGCTATTATCGATTTTTTGGGAGGTAAGGTGAAAAGAGCTCCAATTTTTTTTAGACGTTTTGGCATTGAGTGGGTTTATCGTTTATTTTGTGAACCCAAAAGAATGTTTCGTCGATATATTATTGGTAATTTTATGTTTCTTTGGCTAGCTTTTTTATCAGTTATAAAAAATGATGAATAGATTTTGTTTTATAATAATTTTCTTATGTACCTCTGGTTGTGTAAATAAAAATTTAAATGATTTTAATTATTTATCTGATTCCTGGTCTTTAGAGTGTTCTGGTGAAGGGTTATTCATAACCGAAAACTATTTTATAGCTACTTTAAGATATTTCGGTAAAAGAATTAAAAGGTGTGAAATAGCTAGTCGGCATACTTTAGAATTTAATCATCCTTTTAACTTATCATTTTCAGTTTCTAGTCAAAATATATCTAATGATGATGAGTGGCATAGTATATTTCAAATTCATTCTTTTCCGGATATCAAACTTGGTGAGATATGGCGTTGCCCAGTAGCAGCGTTAGAAGTAAAGAATGGTAATCTACGTATGTTCAATCGGTGGGACAAAAATCTGTTATCGGTAACAGATAATGGTAGCTGTGCAAATAAAGGGAATAGTATTTCTAGTAGGTTGTTATTTGATAATTTTAAATTGACTGATAATGTAGTTTATAAAATTGTTATAGCTGGAGTTTTATCTTACAAGGGTAATGGTCATCTGAGTGTTTTTATTAATGACAAAGAGGTAGCATCTTTTTTTGGGCCTAATGCCTATTTTGATAAACGCGGCCCTTATTTGAAACTAGGTATATATAAGCCTACCTCTTGGAAAAGTAAAAAAAGCTTAACTTATATTTATCGTGATATTAGTTTAGAGGTTTTTCCAATTGAAAATTGATTCTAAAAAGTTTGAATTTTATCTTTTATATTTTTGTTTATTTCTCTCACTAGTTAGAACGTCAGGTGTAGGATTTGCTTATCCAAATATTGAATCATTATTAGGTTATGCAAATTATACTCATCAGAAAATAATTCAATCTTTTATTCTTATTTTATTGGTAATATATTTTTATCTTTTTCCTAATAGAGTTTTTTTTTATAAGTCAAAAAGTTTACCTGTCTTATTGTTATTTGTTTCTATTTTTTTCTCTATTTGCTTTTCAAATCACTTTGTTTTGTCGACTAGATATCTTTTATCATTTATTGTTGTTTCATTACCGGTGATATTATTCGCAAACGTGTTTAATGTGACGAAGCTTGTTAATTTTATTTCATACTTCTTATTTTTATTATTAATTTTAAGTTTTGTATATATATTTGTTTTTCCTTATTACGGTATTATGGGTGGTAATCATGCTGGTTCCTTTAGGGGAATGTTTTTACATAAAAATGTATTCGGTTTTTTTTGCGTGATGACATCAATGTTTTGCCTTTATTCATTTTTTTCAGTTCAAATTAAAGGTAGGAAACGATTCTTTTTGATTTATTTATTATGTCTTTTTGGCGTAGTGAAGTCATTGTCCACTACATCTTTGGTTCTTTTTTTACTATCGTTTATTGTTTTTAATTTCTTCTGTTTTGTGTATTTTTTTTCTGACATAAGATTGAGAGTTTTATTTTACTATTCATTCGTCTTTATAATGTTTGTACTTTTGTTTTTCCTTTCTGTATATTTCGAAGAGCTTACTTATGCATTAGGTAAAGATCCTACATTAACTGGTCGTACTGAGTTGTGGGAGGTCTTATTTTATATTGGATTAGATAATTCTTTTTGGGGACATGGTTTTGGATTGTTTTACCGCCCAGAAATAATGCATCAATATTCATCGGAGTTTGGCTGGGAAGCCAAGTCGACTCATAATTCTTTTTTAGATCTTTTTCTGGGTTTAGGTTTTTTTGGTTTAATTTCTTTCTTATGGATAATAATGAGTAAATTATTATCCTATCCTTTAATTTTTAATTTTAGTTATTTAAGGGCCTTATCAGCAACAAGTATATTTGTGATTTTGTGTTTCGGATTTTCTGAAAGTGGTGCGTTTATGGGGACAGGTTTGGTTTGGCTTATGCTGCTCGTTAACTTTATTTCTATTTCTAATCATACAAAATAATTTTATTTATTTGACTATTTAAAGTGTTAATTTAGTTTTATATTACATTTTCATTATTAAGTCTTCAGTTGGTATCATATAGTTATCTCATAGGTGAGTTCAATGGATAATCCATCCAAACTTCAATTTGTTGGTGCGCGTTCTAATTTTTTATTACGCGTGATAGATATCATTATAATTATGGTTTCATTGTTAACCATTATGCGTGGTTACGCTCAGGTATTCGATAAAGATTATCTACTAGTACTAGTTGGAGTACTATTTTTTTATAGTTATATAGGTGAGTCACTAGGGCTATATCGTTCATGGCGTTTAGGGCGTTTTTCGACCATGTGTCGCCTAGTATTTGTTACTGTGACTATAGCGTTCTTATTAATGACCTTAGTTCTATTTTTATTTAAATATAGCGAAGTTTATTCGCGCATCACTATGGCGGGCTGGTTTTTCCTTTCAGTCTTTTCTTTAGTGAGTTGGCGATTATTAGTTCGAGAAGTTAAACGTATTCGAAGGGTAAAAGGTTATAACGTTCAAAAAGTTGCAATTGTTGGGCTCACAGTAACAGGTAAGCACTTATATGATGAAATTATTAAACATGATGAATTAGGTTTTGAATGTATTGGTTTTTATGATGATAGAGAACCAGTGCGAATTGAGAACCTTGATACCTCGTTAATAGTCGGTTCAATTAATGACGCAGTAGCATTAGCGACAGCAGGTAAACTTGATAAGTTATATGTGTGCTTGCCTATGTTGGCTGAAAAACGTATTGCCGACATTATTTTGGCTTTAGGCGATAGCACTGTTGATGTATTAATTACCCCTGATTTTTTACTTAAAAACCTTATGCATGCTCGTATTGGTTGTGTAGGCGAAATTGATACATTGAGTGTGTTTGAGTCGCCCGTTAACGGTATGAAGCGGTTTTATAAGCGAACTTTCGATATTGTTTTTAGTCTGTGCGCGATTATTGCTATTTCTCCTGTTTTGATTGCTGTTGCGATAGCTGTTTATTTATCTTCTCCAGGAGCCATTTTGTTTAAACAAGACCGTTATGGATTAGATGGCAGAAAAATTAAGGTGTGGAAATTCCGCTCTATGACGGTAACTGAAAATGCCGACAAGGTTACCCAGGCACGCAAAGGTGATGCCCGCATTACTAACGTAGGAGCGTTTATTCGTAGGACATCATTAGATGAATTACCGCAGTTTTTCAATGTACTTAAGGGCGATATGTCGGTAGTCGGTCCTAGACCGCATGCCGTCTCACATAATGAAGAATATCGTAAGTTAGTCAGTTACTACATGTTACGTCACAAGGTATTGCCAGGTATTACTGGTTGGGCGCAGGTTAATGGCTGGCGCGGCGAAACCGATACCTTGGACAAGATGGAAAAACGGATTGAGTTCGATCTTGCTTACATCCGTAACTGGTCACTTTGGTGGGATGTTAAGATTGTCTTTTTGACCTTTTTTAAAGGTTTTATTGGTAAGAATGTTTATTAGTCATTTGTTTGCTTAAGTTACTTCGATAGCATGTGATTTTCCCTCTCTTGTATGCTTGTTTTAGGTCATTTTGTTATGTCCTCGGACCATCTTGTTGTGCTCTAAAGATTGAAGCTGAGAATGGATTCCCGATAAAAAATCTCGGGAATGACAGTGCGGGAGTCTCAGGAATGGCGGACTTATTAATCTGGGCATGATGGAGCTGGAACATCAGGATTCACAGAGTTGTGTATCTGGAATTATTGGGCTGTGAGCTTTGAAGATAGAAGCTGCGAGTGGATTCCCGATAAAAGATCTCTGGAATGACGGATCGTGATCCCAGGGAATGACGAACTTATCAATCTTGGCATGACAGAGCGAGGGTCTCGGGAATGATTGCGCTGTGAGCTTTGAAGATAGAAGCTGAGAATGGATTCCCGATAAAAGATCTCGGGAATGACGTTTGTTGTTTTGGTAATGACGCTGATACTTATCAATAATATTTGAGTTTTCCATTCAAGATTGAGTGACAAAAATTAAATATATTAACAGTTTTAAGTTTACGCATTGACGCGTTTGCGTTGGTGTTAATTATTCACCATGTATTTATTTTATAAGGATTTAAAGCATGAATATACCGTATAAGTTAAGTTGTATTGCTACTGTGGTTGCTGCGATAGTGATCGCTAATCCAGCCCTTGCTGCTGATGACAAAGCTGGTGTTATCCGTACTGAGTCTGGTATTGATTTCACACCAGGTTTAAGTGGTGGCCTTAAATATGATGACAACATTACTAGTGCTAATACTTCAGCTGATGAACTCAGTAGTTGGGTGTTAACAGTCACTCCAGCTGTGCAAGCGCAGTTATTAGACGGTAATAATATTTATACAGTAGAAGCTGGTATCCAGTATGGTGATTACTTTTCCAGTAGTGATGATAATTACTTGGATGGTTTGTTAAAAGCTAAATCTGAGGTTGAGCTTAATCAGTCAAATCGCTTTAATATTGAGGCGGCATATATTGCTGGCCATGAAGACCGAGGCACGGGCGTTTTCGAAGGTAACAGTGGCAATGGTCAAGCTGAGCCTAACACTTATGATATTTTAAGTGCTGGTGGCTATTATGAATATGGGGCCAAAACCACACCAGCTCGTGCTCGAGTTAATGCTAAATACTTAAGTAAAGAGTACAGTAATTTTGAGTCTATTACTCAGTATCGTAACTATGCTGACACCACATTAGGGGCGAAATTTTATTATGATACCCAGTCTGCAACCAGTATTTTTGTTGATTTTCAAAACGTAAATACGGCATACGATGTTGTTGACTCTTCGGGTGATCGTGATAGTACAACTAACACCGCAAAAGTCGGTGTTGAGTGGCAGGCTACTGCATCAACCGAGGGTAGCATTGGTATCGGTTATCAGCGTAAGGGCTTTGATAATGTTGCTCGCGAAGACTTTAGCGGTTTGTCCTGGGACGCAAAAATGACTTGGATGCCATTAACCTATTCTGCTTTTGAGTTTTCTACCGGTAGAACCAGTAGAGATCCAAATGGTTTAGGAGACTTCATTAGAGGCACTAGTTATGGGGTACAGTGGCATCACGAATGGAGCGAACTATTTACCTCTTCTGTTGGTTTTAAGCAAGTTAACGACGACTATACTGGTGTAGAACGAGAAGACAAAAGTAAAGTATACCAATTTGGCCTTAATTATAACGTCACCCGTTGGTTAACCCTAAACACGGGTGTCGATATATTTGAGATTGATTCAACAGACAATCAATATGCTTATGATCGAAATATCTACTTTATCAAAGCTGAAATGACCCTATAGGACCGCCATGAAGTATTTAGCGACATATTTTACTGCTATTTTTCTTCTGTTATTGGCATTTATGCCAATAACAGCGTATGCAGAAACTCAGAGTTATCGATTAGGTGCAGGTGATACCATAGTGATTCAAGTCTATGGTGAGGAGGCATTAACCCTAGAAACGCAAATCACTAATAGTGGCACGATTAATTATCCATTTTTAGGCTCATTAACATTAATTGGTTTAACCATTAAAGAGGTGGAGCAAATCGTGTATCGCGGATTGAAAGGCGATTATTTTGTTGAACCTAATGTTTTTGTAGGTATGGTTGAATATCGGCCTTTTTACATTCATGGCGAAGTAAACAAACCTGGCGGATATCCTTACCAACCTGGTATGACGGTTAACCAGGCGATTGCCCTGGCGGGTGGTTTGACTGAGCGTGCTTCACAAGAGAAAATAGCTATTTCTCGCGAGGGCAGTAAAGTTGAGTCCGAACGCGGCACTATTAATAGTCCAATTCAAGCTGGTGATACTATTACCATAGAACAGAGATTTTTTTAATGAGCTTTCAAGAAAGACGACAAAGTGCTCCTCCAAGTAATTTACCTAGTCCTTCAGCAATTCAAATGGATCAGCTTATCGATATAAAAAAATTGCTTCTACCGTTATTGCGTTTTAAATGGCGTATCTTGGCTTTTTCTTTATTGATGACGGCACTAACAACAGTTTTATTATTTAGCATGAAACCGATTTATAGTGCTTTTTCTATTCTACTAATTGAGTCAGAACAAGCTAAGGCGATTAAAATTGATGAAGTGTATGGGATTAACTCTGGCCAACAAGAATACTATTTAACCCAGTTTGAGATTATTAAGTCGCGCAGTATTGCCGAAAGGGTATTTAATGAACTTGATTTAATTAATCATCCAGCCTTTAACCAACCGCCAAGTTGGTTTTCTGAGCTTAAATCACAGTTAAATTTTATTCCTGAAGAAGTTGCTACGGCTGCTGATAGTCAGATTAGCCAGGATATAGCCAAGCATAAATTAATTGACAGCTTTGCACAAAATATCAGTGTTTCACCTGTTCGGAATACACAACTTGTTAATATTAATTATGAAAGCACTGATCCAGAATTGGCAGCGCAAGTTGCGAATGCTATTGGTGATACTTATATCATAAGTCAGTTAGAAGCTAAATTGGGCATGACCCGAAAAGTCAATACTTGGTTAAGTGGGCGCTTAGAGGACTTACGCTTAAAGCTGGACGAATCAGAACAGAGATTAGAGCAGTTTAAGTTAATCAACGGCTTAGTTGATGTTGAAGGGGTGACGGCGTTAGATGCCAAAGAGCTGGAACGCTTAAGTGATGAAATTACTGTTGCAAGGTCACGCAAGGCCCAGGCAGATAGTTTTATGGCAGTGGTTAAACGCTACGGTGCCACAGACATTAGTCGCCTAGAAAGTTTACCTGAGGTTACCTCGCATCAGTCTGTACAAAATGTGAAACGTGAAGTCGTCCTAGTTGAGCGAAAAGTGTCAGAACTTGAACAAGTGTATGGTCCTAAACATCCTAAAATGATAGCAGCCCAAGCTGAACTTAATACCGTGCAGCAAAATTTACGCAAGCAAATTAGCCGTTTAGTACAAGGTATTGAGGATGAGGCCCAAACTGCAGAGCAAACACTGCAAGCGTTAGAGGCCCAGTTTAGTAAAGCAAAGGGCGCGTTTCAAAATCTAAGCACCAAAGATACTGATTATCAGCGCTTAGTCAGAGAAGTTGATACTAATAGACAGTTATTTGATACTTTTTTAGCTCGTCAAAAAGAAACTGCTGTAACCGGTGATTTTGATTCGCCTGTGGCACGTTTTACTGATCGCGCCGTTGTGCCGTTATTACCTGAAAAACCTAAGAAAAAAATCATAATTATTTTGGCGTTTATGGCCAGTTTAGGCTTTGCCATGGTATTAGTGCTAGTGCTGGATGCATTAAACGACACTATAAAAACCAGTGATGATGTCGAAAAATTATTATCGCAACGAGCTCTAGGTTATGTGCCGAAAGCGAAAAAAGGTACTAGTTATGAAGAGGTTAACTTTGCTTTTTATGATGCGAGTTTACCTTTACATGCCGAAGCGGTTAGAACCATTCGGACATCGATGTCATTAATGGCCATGGGCAGTGAACTTGCTACGGTTGAAGTGACCTCGTCAAATCCAAATGAAGGTAAAACCACTACCTCAATGAACATCGCTTTTGCTTATGCCACTATGGAGAAAGTGCTAATTATCGATGCTGATTTACGTAAGTCTAGCCTAGGTATGCGCTTTGGATTACCCACCTATCAGCCGGGGCTTGCTAATGTGTTATCGGGTACCGACAGTATACATAACAGTATCGTAAAAGATGTTAAGCCTAATGTGGATGTGATGCCAGCGGGTGCGGTGCCATTAAATCCACAAGAGTTATTAGCATCAGCTCAGTTTGCTGAACTACTCACCGAGCTTAAAACTCAATACGGTAAAATTATTATCGATACCCCGCCAGTGCATGCGGTTAGTGATGCGTTAATTATCACCTCATTGTGCGATGCCACAGTACTGGTTGTTAAAGCCGGTCATACCCGTAGTGAAGCAATTAAGTTAACGTTAGCTAAGTTGAACCAAGCCCGCAGTAAAGTGTTTGGCGTAGTGTTAAATCAATTTAACACTAAAGATGCACAACGTTATCAAGGGGATTATGGCTACTATCAAGCCTATGGTGCAGACTATTCCATAAAGGATAATAACCAGTCAGGTAAGGATAGCACTAAGGCATGATAGATTTACATTGCCATATATTGCCGAATATCGACGATGGGGCTAAATCAATTGATGAAGCCCTTGGTTTGATAGCATTAGCCGTCGAGCAAGGGGTAACTCGTATGGTGGCAACCCCTCATATTCATTTAGGGGTTTTTGACAATAATTTGCAAACGATCCATTACGCTTATGGTGTGTTGTCGGATGCATTAGCATTAACTGATCTTAATATCGAAGTTTGCGTGGCTGCAGAAGTGCGCATTACGCCTGAGATTTTGCAGTTTATTGAACAACAGCAACTGCCTTTTTTAGGCCGTCACCAGCAAAAAGATGTGTTGCTGCTTGAGCTGCCTAGCAGCCATATTCCGCCGGGTACCGATAAACTGATCCAGTGGTTACTTGCCCACGATGTATTGCCAATGATCGCTCATCCTGAGCGAAACAGAGAGTTGCAAGCACATCCGGATCGGATTATGCCTTTTGTAAAGGCTGGGTGTTTGTTGCAATTAACCGCCGCATCTCTGATTGGTGATATGGGGCCTATCCCGCAGCAATTGAGTGAATACCTGCTTAAACGCAAGTTATATTCGATTGTTGCATCCGATTGTCATTCGTTAAATCGTCGCCCACCTAAGTTAGCCTTAGCATATGATGCCATAAGTCAGTTAGTTGATGAGGACTATGCTTATTCAATGACGACAGTAATGCCTGATAGTATTTCTAGTTCGTTATTTGAACAGGCGAGGTAGTGAATGAGTAAGATGACCTGGTCTGCAAGACGTGTGACATACGCACTCATTATTTTAGTTCTACTGGGCTTATTGCCCATTTTGTTACAGAAAGGTTTGGCCAATGCCTACTATTTTAAATCACGTTTTTACGTTGATCAGTGGCAAAGTGGCAATACACCGACATCATTACAATATTCGAATGCGTTATTGGCTGCCGACTATGCGGTTAAAATTGATGATCAGAATCCGCATTATTTGCTCACGCTAGTGAAAGTGATGGAGTGGGGCGCTTTTTCACAATTAGTTACCCCCAATAATGAGGTTTTTAATCAGCTTTACCGCGATGCGATTAATCAACGACCAACATGGCCAAATGCTTATAGCGATTATGCCTATAATCTAGCCTTTATTCAGCATGACTTAGCAGCAGCTTGGCCTTATTTACAACAGGCACTCCACTATGGCCCCTATACACCTGAAGTGTTGCATCAAATATTAGCGATAGGGTTTGCTCATTGGTCATCTTTAACGGCGACGCAGAAACAGTTGGTGTTTAGCACTGCAAAAATTGCTGCAATGGCTAATTGGACTATGCGCAATGATTTAAAAATGCTCGCCTTACAATATCAATTGACGCCGACTATATGTACCTACTTCAAGTACTTACCTGTGGATGTTAACCAAAATAATACTACATGGATTGAAAAGGATATGTGCCGGTAATGGATGATCGTATACGTAGTTCTCAGTCTTTTGGGGTGTTTGATCGCGTGATGATATTGGCAATATGCGCATTGATTGTGTGGATGCCAATTCCGTTAGGCAGTAATCGTATTTGGGCCTTAGCCATTTTAGAGTTTGTTATCGTAGTACTTGCGATTAGCCATGTGGTGTATTGTTTTAAACATAATGCACTCTTATTACGATATCGTTGGCAAAAACATTTACTGATCCCAACCGGAATAATGCTGGCCTATTTGTGTTTGCAGATCTTGAATTGGATCCCCACTATTAATACGGTTGATGCTTATCAAACTGCTCAGCAATTATTAAAAACATTCTGTTATAGCCTGTTTATTCTGTTATTAACTCAATACTTTCAACATGCTCGAGCGCTTCGTTGGTTATTGATTGCGATTATCGTTTCAGGTTGCTTGCAAGCATTTTATGGTACCTTGATTCATTTATTACAACTCGATGTATCGCCTATATTTGGTTACCACGACGGCGATAGAGCAAGAGGTTCGTTTGTTTATCAAAATCACTTTGCTAATTATTTGGCGTTATGTCTTTCTATCGCGTTTGGTTGGCTGCTATCTGAATTAAAGACCACTAAAAATGATCATGACGCTAGAGACATCATCGTTGGGTTATTGTCGACATTATTCAGCCGTAAACTTATTTTACGTTTAGCCATCATTATCATGGTGATTGGGTTAATTTTAAGTCGCTCACGCATGGGCAATGCCGGATTTTTTACCGCCTTGGGTGTTGTGTCTTTATTGTCGATGTTTATTTACCGTCGTCCACCCACCTTGTTTAAGCCTCTAGTGGTGAGTATTTTTATTCTCGATTTGTTGATTGTCGGTTCAATTTTTGGCGTTGATAAGCTCAAGCAGCGTTTAGACGATACTTCATTTGCGTCAGAAACTCGTGATGAGGTGGTGATTGATAGCATTCCAATTATTGAAGAGCATTTGTTCACCGGCACAGGTGGCGGCAGTTTTTATACCGTATTTCCACAATACCAGCCGCAGTTCTATTCTGGCTTTTATGATCATGCCCACAATGAATATGTACAATTTGTAGTGGAGTACGGCGTGGTGATGACAGCTATTTTAGGTTTATGGGTGTTGTATGCATTTTGGTTGGCATGCCGAACCATGTATTTACGCAACAATAAACTCTATAAAGGTGTCGCCTTTGGTTGTGCAATGGCTATTGTGCATATGCTACTGCATATTTCTGTTGATTTTAATCTTCAGTCTCCTTCCAACACCTTACTCTTTTTAACCATCTTAACCTTGTGCTGGTTAGTGCGTTATTTGCCTTCTGATACACAGAAAAAGGTTAGGTAGGCCACTATTTTTGTTCTGTTTTTTTACATCGTTTTTTAGCTCGTCATCCTCGAGATCTGTTATCGGGGATCCAGATGTTTCTTAGTTTTTAGGTCCTAGGTCTTAGGTTCTAGGTTCTAGGTTCTAGGTCTTAGGTTCTAGGTCTTAGGTTCTAGGTTCTACATATTAGGCTTTGCTCAACCCGCTCGTCATCCCTGAGATCTGTTATCAGGGATCCAGGTGTTTCTTTTGACTTTTGTCTTGAATACTTAAAGCTAACACCTGGATTCCGGCTCAAAAGCATTGCCGGAATGACAAATAGATGGAGCTTTGTCTCGCCGACGTCATCCTCGAATGCTTTTATCGGGGGATCCAGGTGTTTCTTAGATTTGGGTTCCTAGGTTCTAGCTTCTAGGTTTCGCCCCACCCGCTCGTCATCCCTGAGATCTGTTATCAGGGATCCAGGTGTTTCTTTTGACTTTTGTCTTGAATATTTAAAGCCAACACCTGGATTCCGGCTCAACAGCATTGCCGGAACGACGTAGTAGGAAGCAATATCGGAACGACGAAGTAGGAAGTAATACCGGAACGACACGATAGTGGGTGGCACTGGACGAAATCGTGCTGCTATTTGAATGCTCCACCCGCTCGTCATCCCTGAGAGCTGTTATCAGGGATCCAGGTGTTTCTTTTGACTTTTGTCTTGAATACTTAAAGCCAACACCTGGATTCCGGCTCAACAGCATTGCCGGAACGACGTAGTAGGAAGCAATATCGGAACGACGTAGTAGGAAGTAATACCGGAACGACGTGATGGTGGGTGTTACAGGACGAAGTAGTGGCTGCTATTTGAATGCTCCGCCCGCTCGTCATCCCTGAGAGCTGTTATCAGGGATCCAGGTGTTTCTTTTGACTTTTGTCTTGAATAATTAAATCCAACACCTGGATTCCGGCTCAAAAGCATTGCCGGAACGACGAAGTAGGAAGCAATACTGGAACGACACGATAGTGGGTGTTTATTGTCACTTATTCTTTTTACCTTTTTATTTTTGCTATTAGCTCACGCTAAATAAGGATATTTATGAAAGTTGTTATTCCCGTTGCAGGTCTAGGTACTCGTATGTTGCCAGCGACTAAAGCTATTCCAAAAGAAATGCTCCCTTTGGTGGATAAGCCACTCATTCAATATATTGTCGATGAGTGCGTTAGTGCAGGGATTAAAGAAATTGTATTGGTAACTCATGCCAGTAAAAACGCCATTGAAAACCATTTTGATAAATCTTACGAACTTGAATCTACCTTAGAGAAACGTGTTAAGCGTCAGTTATTACATGAAGTACAGGCTATTTGCCCTAAAAACGTCACCATCATGCATGTTCGCCAGGGTGAAGCTAAAGGGTTAGGGCATGCTATTTTATGTGCTAAGCCGTGTATTGGTGATAATCCTTTTGCGGTAGTGTTGCCTGATGTCATTTTAGATTCGTATTCTGCTGATCAACGCACCGAAAACTTAGCGTCAATGTTAATTCGTTATCGCGAATCTCATGCCAGTCAAATTATGGTTGCGCCAGTTCCGGATGACCAAGTTAATAAGTATGGTATTGCCGATTGTCACGGTGAAACGATTAATCCAGGTGACTCGACTAAAATATTTAATATGGTCGAAAAGCCAGAGATTGGAAAAGCACCTTCTAACCTAGCCGTTGTTGGTCGTTATGTGTTGTCAGAAAAAATTTGGGACTTGCTGGCTAAAACCTTACCGGGTGCCGGTGATGAAATTCAATTAACTGATGCTATTGATATGCTGATTGAATCTGACACGGTTGAAGCTTTCAATATGACTGGTAAGTCACACGACTGTGGTGACAAGTTGGGCTACATGAAAGCGTTTGTTGAATACGGCTTACGCGACCCTAAATTAGGCGGCAATTTTAAGAAAGAACTTGCTGGTTTATTGGAAGAGTATAGATAGTTACTGTTTTTGCTTCGCCGGTATTATTGAGTGCTAACTGCCGCCATCTCCAGCACTTTTAATACGAGTTCCTCAATACTTCTAGCTCGTCATCCCCAAGATCTTTTATTGGGGATCCAGCTTTTACATTTCGTCATGAAAAGACGAAGCAGATTCCGGCTTTAAAAGCTTTGCCGGAATGACGTAAGTGGGAGCCTTGCCGGAATGAGAGCGGGAGCCTTGTCAGAATGAGAGTGGAAGTATTACCAACGCCATCATCCTCGAGTGCTTTTATCCCGGCTCAGAAACGCTGCCGGTACGGATCCGGCTTTTACTCCTCTGTTGTTTGTTATTGATTTCTCACATCAACGCCTTTCCTTTTAGCAATTTACGCAGCCACATTCTGTTGGGGCTAAGCAAAGCTTGTAGCTCTAGGCTTAGTGGTGATAGCTCGCCGCAGAGGTTTGCTGCTAAGCATTCTGCTACAAGTGGGCCTGAGCTTAGGCCGCGTGAGCCTAGTCCTCCTAATACATATAACCCGTCATAAATTGGTGCTGGTGTTGTTTGCCAGTAACGTTGCCATAGGCTAGGCTTGTCTTTCGATTGCTGCTGCACGGCATATCGGGTAAATAACGCTTCAACATCAGGTACGCAGCCCATTACTGGGAAATGATCGCGACTGACCATCCTTACGCCAACTCTGGCATCGTTGTTTGAAACATCAATATCGTTAGGCCAGTTTGAATTGGGAAAGCTTTGTTGCATTTTTAGACTGTTTTCATATTGTTCTACTGGACAGAAATCTAAGTGCTTAGGGTCTTTGACATAGCTAGCTCCCACGCAATGAAGTTGATTGTGTTGTGGCGTAAGATAACCATTAGCGCATATAACAGTATTGAGTTGTGCCAATTCACCTTGTGGAGGAACATGGCTCACTTGGCCTCTAAAACCGGTGATTTGTAGTTGTTTTGTTTGTTTGTAACGAGTCAGTTCAGCACCTGATGCAATGACGACCTGATCGTGCCTTGCTACAAGGGTGTTATTTTCGCCACTAAGCAGTTGCCAGCCAGATGGATGTGATTCCAGTGAGCTAATGTCACTATTATAGATAACGTGAACCTTGGCTAATGATTGTGCTTTGATAATGCTAGCTTGTGCGAATTCAAACGGGCAGGCCCAGCCACCTAATGGATAATAAAAGCCCGACTTATCGATATCCACTTTGGCCAGTTGTGTCGCTTGGCTCGGGTTTACCTTAAAAGCAATTTCAGTTGGCCATGCTTGACCATCAATGATTTTATCTAATCTTGTTTGGCTGCGCTGATCAAAGCCTGTGTGCAAAACACCACACCAGTCATGACTAACATTAAATCCATTATCCGCTAGAGCCTGAATTCTTCGTCGGCTGTAAAGAAAGGCTTGTTGAAAAAACTGACTTAGTGGGCCATTTTCTGGCGTCAATAACGGATAAATAGCGCCTTGTTTGTTGCCCGAGGCGCCTTGCCCTAATGTGTCATCTTTACAATAAATGACCACGTCTTTACCGCGTTCAGCTAACGATAGGGCAAGGCTTGCAGAAGCAATGCCGCCACCTATAATAGCGATAGGACTGCCGTCGCTAGAAGGTAAAGGAGGCATGGGGTTATAAGCGAATTGTTGGTGGGTTTGTTGTCTCAGTGCCTGACGTTCTGCGATAGCAATGTCATCATTTTCTTGCGATGATGTGGCAGTTAAAAAACCGCAATGTGATAATTGCTCATTAATGGATAGCGCGACATCGTCATGACTTGTACTGGCAAAAAATCTTGCATTATCAGTACTAATGCGTCCACATTGCCAAAGCAGTTGCTGATTAAAATAATGATCCGAATGAGTCTCTAGGCTCGTATGGGGTAGGGCAAACCAATGTGTTATCCTTTGTTTATTCGGCGTGGCGATAGTCTTAACTTGCTCCAGTGGCAAACCTTGATACAGGTCAATCGTCACTTGGCTTTGCAGGAGACTTAGGCGTTGGCAACCTTCGATTGCAGCTATTTCACAATCGAGCAAAGCGTGAGCAAAAGGGCATAATGGATGATGTGTATTTAGTAGCCCTTGTTGTTGCCATTGATGTTCAAGTTGCTTGCGGTTTATGGCGATGGGTTCAAATACACTAATATGAACTCGTTTGTGGACCTGTTTTAAGTCGTTTTGCAGGTTTACCTGTTGTAAGGCTGCTAATAGCAGTATGATTTCATGACCATTACCAAAACCAAATTGACCTAGCGTTAATAATTCACGCTGATTGCGGTTAGATTTCGCATCATAGTCACTGGTTTGCAATACAGTACTGATATAGTGGTTAACTTGTTGTGAATATCGACTGTTTTGATTGACGTTGTCGCCTAACAATTCACAGATTGGTAATGTGTGTAAGTTGTTAGATGTAGATAACAAAGTAGTTTTATTCAAAATATTTTACTCAGAGCCGATAAGTTGGCATTATTTTACCTGCGTTTATGGAAAGCTGACCACTTAATTGCGTTAAAGCAGCTATGATTGCCACAATTAAGTACCGACATGTACCAAATGGATAGTATAAAAATGAAAAGAGTCGTGATCACCGGAATGGGTGTTGTTTCAAGTATCGGCAATAACAAGCAAGAAGTGACTGAGTCATTGAAAGCGGGTCGTAGCGGTATTACTCACTCGGCACAGTTTGAAGAAATGCAATTACGCAGCAAAGTTTGGGGCGACATTAAAATGAACCCAGCTGATCATATCGATCGTAAAGCGTTTCGCTTTATGGGCGATGCTGCTGCATATGCTTACATAGCTATGCAGGAAGCGATTGCTGATGCTAATTTAACAGAAGAACAGTATTCTAATTTCCGTGTCGGTCTGATTGCTGGTACGGGTGGCGCATCGTCAAAAAACCAAGTTCAGGCTGCTGATACGCTGCGTGAAAAAGGCGTTAAGCGTGTAGGACCTTATATAGTACCTCGTATTATGTCTAGTACCGCAAGTGCTTGCTTGGCGACACCGTTTAAAATTAAAGGTATGAGCTATTCAATCAGTTCAGCTTGTGCCACTTCGGCCCATTGTATTGGCCATGCTGTTGAACTTATCCAGATGGGTAAGCAAGATATGGTGTTTGCTGGTGGTGCTGAAGAAGTTGATTGGACATTAACCATGGGCTTTGACGCTATGGGTGCATTATCAACTAAATACAATGATACCCCTGAAAAAGCGTCTCGTACTTATGATGCTGACCGTGATGGTTTTGTTATTTCTGGCGGCGGCGGGATTGTTGTTGTTGAAGAATTAGAGCATGCATTAGCACGTGGTGCGAAGATTTATGCTGAAATTATTGGCTATGGCGCAACATCTGATGGCTACGACATGGTTGCTCCGTCTGGCGAAGGTGCGGTGCGTTGTATGCAGATGGCATTAGCCGATGTAGATACGCCGGTTGACTATATCAATACTCATGGTACTTCTACTCCAGTAGGTGACATGCGTGAACTTGAAGCGTTACGCGAAGTATTTGGTGAAAAAATGCCAGCTATCGCGTCAACCAAGTCTTTGACGGGTCACGCTTTAGGTGCTGCGGGTGTTCATGAAGCGATTTACTGCATGATCATGATGGAAGACAGTTTCATTGCGCCAAGCATCAACATCGATAATCTTGATGAAAAAGCGACTGGCATGCCAGTGGTTCGTGAAATGCGTAACACTGAGTTGAACACCATTATGAGCAACAGCTTTGGTTTTGGTGGCACTAATGCAACATTAGTGATGCGTAAATATAAAGCATAATGCGTTGTTAGTGGTTTAAGCCGCGAATGATTTTAAAGCCAGCTTGGGTAACCTTGCTGGCTTTTTTGTTGCCTTTTGCCTAGAGAAAAAACGATAACTGGCGATTACAAGCGAACGCTGCGCTTATAGGGATGGCTAAATGCTATAAAAGCGAAAGCGATTTAAGCGTATATCGTAGATATTTGTCGGTTATTTCTGATTGTAACTGCTTAGCTTTTATAGCCGCGAAGCGAACTAGCAGGACGAAGTCCGCTCTAGTATCTAGGTTTAGTCAGCGATAATATTCAGCGCTATTTCCAATGACGAGCTGGGTGAATTTGGTATAAGATACTGGCCATAAAAAAACGCGATGCCATGTCGTTAAACTCGCAGTGAATAAGATACCCAAATGAAAATAATTGCCGATGAAAACATGCCTTATGTTGATGCCTTATTTGGCTACTTAGGCAAGATAGAATATGTAAACGGCCGAACCTTGACTCCTAAACAAGTCGAAGATGCCGATGTGTTACTGGTGCGTTCGGTGACGAAAGTGAATGCTGCATTAATTAACAATGCACATAAACTTAAATTTGTCGGCAGTGCGACCATTGGTACCGATCATGTTGATGTTGAGTATCTTTCGACACGCAATATTTACTTCACTAACGCCCCTGGTTGTAACGCCACAGCAGTCGGTGAGTATGCTTTTATTGCCATGTTGGAATTAGCTCAGCGTTTTGGTGAGTCTTTAGCCGGTAAAGTGGTGGGGATTGTCGGGGCTGGTAATACCGGCACTGCAGCGGCGAAGTGTATGCAAGCTTATGGGCTAAAAGTGTTGTTGTGTGACCCCATTAAAGCCTTGCAAGGTGATACCCGTGAGTTTGTGTCACTTGATACGATTATTGAGCAGGCCGATATTATCAGTTTGCATGTGCCTATCACCAAAGAAGGTGAGCATAAAACCTGGTACTTGTTTGATGAGGCTCGACTGAATAAGCTAAAACCCAATACTTGGTTACTAAATTGCTGTCGAGGTGAGGTGATTGATAACCGAGCGTTGATCAGATTTAAACAGCAACGCGATGATGTCAAACTGGTACTTGATGTGTGGGAAGGTGAACCTAACCCAATGGCCGAATTAGTTGCTTTAGCAGAGTTTGCAACACCGCATATTGCTGGTTATAGCCTTGAAGGCAAAGCTCGCGGTACGTTTATGTTGTATCAAAAGTGGTGTGAGTTACTTGATTTTCCAGTAAAGAAATCATTGGAGAGTTTATTACCGGCGTTTCAATTTAACCAAATTGTTAGCCAAGGCGATTTAACTGAAGGCCAATTGCTGAAATTGTCGCGTTTGGTCTATGATTTACGTGATGATGATTTTAACTTTAGGGGGTGTTTTTCAACCGCGACAGGTTTTGATTTAATGCGAAAAAATCACACTTATCGTCGTGAATATAGTGCTATCTCATTAACGCAATCTGTGGACTATTTATCTGCTGGTTCGATAAACCCATCGATGCTGAATGCTTTAGGTTTTAATTGATAAGCTAATGTGAATATTGCCGACAAGCGCACAGATTAAGGCTAAAAAACAGTAATTTTAGCCAGTTGAGAAAAAATCACTTCAAAGTCGGCTTTTTTAGTACATTAACCCTAGTAAAGCACAACTAAACTAAGGTAGATTGATTGTTCAAACTGGAAAATATGGAGTCGGGCGTTAATTATGTCTCAAGAATTTAATGTAGTCGTTTTAGGTGCATCGGGCGCAGTGGGTCAAACTATGATTGAGATCCTCGAGCAGCGTAATTTTCCGGTTGCTAAGTTGTTTCCATTAGCGAGCAGTCGCAGTGCTGGCGAAACGGTCAGTTTTCACGGTAAACAAGTTGAAATTCTTGACGTAGAAACGTTTGATTGGACCCAAGCACAAATTGGTTTCTTTTCTGCTGGTGGCGATGTTTCGGCTAAATGGGCGCCTATTGCAGGTGAAGCAGGTTGTGTTGTCATCGATAATACTTCACATTTTAGATATGACGTTGATGTGCCGTTGGTCGTGCCTGAAGTTAATCCAGAAGCGATTGCTGATTTTCGAAATCGCAATATTATCGCCAATCCTAATTGTTCAACCATCCAAATGTTAGTGGCGCTCAAGCCTATTTATGATGCGTTTGGTATTTCACGTATTAACGTGGCGACTTATCAGTCTGTATCGGGTACCGGTAAAAAGGCGATTGATGAGTTAGCCGGTCAATCAGCTAAATTACTGCAAGGTTTGCCTTCAGAGCCGTCGGTTTATCCAAAGCAAATTGCATTTAACGTATTGCCGCAAATCGATGTGTTCATGGAAAACGGCTACACCAAAGAAGAAATGAAAATGGTGTGGGAAACGCAGAAAATTTTTGGTGACGATGAAATTGTCGTTAATCCAACGGCTGTGCGCGTGCCTGTTTTTTATGGTCACTCAGAAGCTATCCACATTGAAACTCGTCAACCTGTTGATGCCGAAGATGTTAAAGCCGTATTACGTAACGCACCTGGCGTAGAATTATTTGACGATGATAGCGAATATCCAACAGCTGTCACTGAAGCCGCTGGTAACGATCCTGTTTACGTTGGTCGTGTTCGTAAAGATATTTCTCATTCTCACGGTATAAATTTATGGGTTACTGCCGATAATATTCGTAAGGGTGCAGCATTAAACAGTGTGCAAATCGCCGAGATTTTGATTAGAGATTATTACTAGTCACGTTTTTATGATCAGTAATGACTTAATCAGTTACGCGATTTAGTTTAAAAAGCCTGCAATGCGCAGGCTTTTTTCGTTTTACTGATCCCAATAGTAGCAGGTGTGGTAAATCTAGTTTATAGTCGTAAACATATCATTTTTAACATCAATAACATTGAAATTGCCTGCGAAATTGGCTCATCATGGATGTGATCAGATATAGTTAACGACCATAATACTAACGATAAAAATTGCCTAAAGCCTGTTGCCAAGTCGGTAACTCAATAGCGCTAAATGGGAAGGATGGGATGACTTTGCGTACTTCATATATTGTAGGTTTGATCGCCTGCACAGCCGTTGGCTTAACCAGTGTACAAATTATTGAGTCGGCACAAGCTGAAACGCTCAAAATTACTGGTCCCAATGGCGAGGTTAAACAACCAGCCAAACGCCAATATGGTCCGACGACGTCAAGAGATACCTTTTGGAGTATTGCGCAAAAAGTCAGGCCCAGTGACAAGGTTAGTGTTTATCAAGTGATGGCGGCGTTATTTGATGCTAATCCGCACGCATTTAGCGGTAATAATTACAATACATTAGAGCGAGGAATGATATTACTGATTCCTTCTGCCGATGAGATAGCCGCTATTCCCAATGATGTCGCTAAACGCCGCGCAGAGCAAGATGACAGCCGCATGAGTAGACAAACTCAGCCCCGTCCCGCCAGCAAACCGGTGCAATCTCCTAAAGTGGATATTGCCAAAAAACCTACAGCAACAAAACCACTGCAAATAGCCCCACAAAAGCCTGCTGTTGAGGTTCAAACCAAAGCGATTAATCAAGCGAATGTTGTTGAAGTGAGTGAGCTAAACAGCTCGCTAGATAAAGCGAATGCAAAAACATTAATGCTTACCGATGAGCTAGCGCGCTCACAAGATGAGTTAATGGTCAGTAACAATGACAATCAAGCGTTGAAAAACAAAATTGAACAAATGTCATTAAACATTTCGTCGCTTGAAGAAGATTTACAGCTATTACGCGAAAAATTTGATGCCCTAAGTTTAGAAAATAAAAAACTCGTAGATCAAGGCGAGAATGCTGCCCCCGTTATTGAGGAGCCGACTGACTTTTGGCGCAGCTTAATGGACAACACTATGCTGCTGATCTTGGCTGCATCGGTGCCACTTTTGGCGATATTTGGGCTTATATTTTGGTTACTCAGTCGCCGGAGCAAGAAGTCTCAGCAGTCTGAGGCAAATACAGAAGCTCAAGCCGAGAAAGCGCTCGATCCAACACAAGCCGCTGACGACTCTGACGATATAGTGGTTCATTTAGATACCGATGATGAAGAGTCGATTGATGATTTATTGGATTTAGATAGCGTTGATTTACAGCCTGAAGTCCAAATGAGCGGTGATGCTGAGATGGACATGGCTTCAGATATGTTCATTGATGAAAAAGTGCCTGAAGATGAGGGCACTTCTTTAGACGATTTATGGGCTGAAGCCATGGATGATCAAGATTCTGATCTGCCACCGCTTGAAGATGACGATGATCTCGACAGTCTGCTTGCTGGGTTAGATGATGATCCTGATCAATCCCTAGATTCTACCGCGTCAGAGGATGATATAAACAGCTTATTAGCTGAGCTAGATGCTGACGACATTGTAAATAATGACACTGATGCTTTAGATGCAGCTGCCGAAGATGACATTGATTCGTTATTAGCTGAATTTGATATGCCAGCAGAGTCGGTTGCTGCAGCTGCTGCTGTAAAACCTCAGCAATCAACTGCCGAAGATGATATTGACTCTTTATTGGCTGAATTTGATCTGCCGGCTGAGTCTGATAAACCCATTATGGCGGATAGCGCCGAAGATGATATTGATTCGTTATTGGCTGAATTTGATCTGCCAGCTGAGTCTGATGCTGCAACAGCAGCAAGTAAACCCGAAGCGGTCACAGCCGAAGATGATATCGATTCGTTATTGGCTGAATTTGATCTGCCAGCTGAGCCTAGTGCTGCGCCTGCAGAGAGTAAACCCGAAGCGGCCACAGCCGAGGATGATATCGATTCATTGTTAGCTGAATTTGACCTGCCAGCTGAGTCTGATGCTGCGCCTGCAAAGAGTAAACCCGAAGCGGCCACAGCTGAAGATGATATTGATTCATTGTTAGCTGAATTTGATATGCCGGCTGCGTCTGATGCTGCGCCTGCAGTAAGTAAACCCGAAGCGGCCACAGCTGAAGATGATATCGATTCATTGTTAGCTGAATTTGATATGCCAGCGGAGCCTGGAGATGTGCCTGCTGAATCGGATGAGACTATATCTGCAGATGACACTTTATCCACTGATGACACCAATACTGAAGATAATGCTGACGAGCTGCTTGCTGGCTTATCTGCCACCAAAGATGAGAGTGATCAAGATGGTTCGCAAGATAGCGGCGATAACCGTGCTGAAGCAGACGAATTGGCCCCTCTTACCAGCGATTCGGTTGACAATGATGATGACATTGCCGCGTTAATTGCTGCTGAGTTACAAGACGATGCAGATGACCAGGATGAACAGAGCAGCGATGAAGATATTGATTCATTATTGGCTAGCTTAAATGAACCGGTTATTGATTCTACATTTGCCGAAGAAGATGATGATTTAGCGGCGCAAATTGCTGCAGAATTAACTGATGAAGATATCACTGATGCTAATGATGATAATGAAACCAGTGATGATGACATCGATGCATTGTTAGCTAGCCTTAATGACCCGGTTATTGAGTCTGATACCACTGATAAGGACAACGCTGCGCTACAAGCACAAATTGCCGCTGAGTTAGAGGATGATACCGCTGCTGAAGAACTTGTCGCCGATGATGAATCTATCGATGATGATATTAATGCTCTATTGGCCAGCTTTGAAGAGAAAGCAACCGACGATTCACCTTCTGCCACTGATGCTGAGAGTTCGACATCTGTCGAAGAAGCTCTTGAAGATAATGAATTATTTGACGAGTTTGACCAATATCTTACTGAAACCGACTTAGCTTCAACAGACGATGATGTTGAAGCTAACCAAGCTCCTGCGGCAGAACCCAAAGTTGATACTGCAGTCGACAGCGAAGAGGAAGATAACAGCTGGTTGGAAGCTGAACTTGAGGCGGCATTAGCATCAAGCAGCGCGACTGACCGCGATGTTGATAGTGATACCGAAGTTGAGCCAGAGCCTGCTACTAAAATAGCGGCAGAGACAGATGATGATGGTCTTGAGGCATTGTTGGCTCAAATGGACGATGACGATACGCCGCCATCGGTCGCGCAAAATAAGGCCAATAAAGATTCTGGTTTCTTTAATGATCTTAAATCGAGCAAACCTAAACCTGAGTTATTAGATTGGGAAAGTGATTTACTTAATGCGGTTGAGTCAGCGGCTGATGAAAGAGAAGTCGATGAGCCACAGGTAAGTGATGATGATTTATTGGCAGCATTTTCACAGTCATTAAAAGATGATGACAATGATGATGACTATAGCTCTGAAGACGATTATATCCTTAGCGATAACAACTTAACGGTTGATGAAGCATTAGCGGCACTTGACGAAAAAGAACGTAGCAAATCTTCAGCATATAAAGCCAGTGATGATGACTTAATGCGTTTTGAACGTGAAAACGGCTACATTGATATTGATAAATTGTTGAACGATGCGGATGAAGATGACGATAAAACAGATCAATATAAAGACGTTAGTGTTGATATGGGCTCTGTAAACTCGTTAATCGGCAATCCAGATATGGTTGATGTTGATGATGAAGAAAACTCTGTTAATGCCAAACTTGATTTAGCCAGGGCATACATTGAAATTGAAGATCAAGACAGTGCCCGAGCATTATTAAAAGAAGTGCAAATCGACGGTAATGAACGTCAACAATTAGAAGCTAAGAATTTAATTAACAGTTTCAGTTAACCCACTAAATGAGGTCTCATAGGCTTAAAATACAGGCTTATGTTGACCATATAAAAGCAAACGGCGCAGATACATGCGCCGTTTTTTTGTGATAAACTGCGCGCCATTATTGAGTAGAGGATATAGGCATGCGGGTCGCGTTAGGTGTTGAGTATGATGGTAGTGGGTTTTGTGGGTGGCAGCGCCAACTCGATGTCGATTCAGTGCAAGCCCAGATTGAGAAAGCGTTAAGTTATGTGGCTAACGAGCCTATAACCGTATCGTGTGCTGGACGAACTGACACCGGAGTACATGGTACTGGGCAAGTGGTGCATTTTGACACCAATGTGCAACGTCCAATGACGGCGTGGACACAAGGCGTTAATGCTAATTTACCCAACAGCGTAGCGGTGAGATGGGCAAAAGAAGTTGATGACAGTTTTCATGCCAGATACAGTGCATTGGCCAGACGCTATCGTTATGTTATTTATAATCATAAGCTACGGCCTGGTATTCTCAGTGCCGGAGTGAGTCATTATCACGGCGATGTTGATGAAAAATTGATGCATCAAGCTGCGCAACTTTTTGTTGGTGAACACGATTTTACCAGTTTTAGAGCGCTGCATTGTCAATCTAAAACCCCATTTCGTAATGTGCATCAAGTCAATGTGACTCGCCAAGGCATGTACATCATGGTCGATATTCAAGCTAATGCATTTTTACATCACATGGTGCGTAATATTGTGGGTTCATTATTACAAATCGGTTTAGGCAATCAACCTATTGAGTGGATCTCTGAACTGTTGGCTCTGAAAAATCGCAAGCAAGCTGCTGCGACGGCTAAACCTAATGGATTGTATTTAGTCGATGTGACTTACCCTGAGCAATATCAACTGCCTAAATTGCCTCTTGGGCCATTGTTTATGCTCGACTAAAGTGATGTTAGTCATTTTTGAGTTGTTAAACCCAGAGTATATTACTGCAACACCTGCTAAGGTTTGCATACGTTAAATGGTATTGAATTATGTCAATCGCGTCTGAAATTACTGTTCCTAATCAACAATCAAGCTTAAATCAATGGCTGGATTATTTACTGGCTATTCATCCTAGTGAAATTGATATGGGATTAACTCGAGTGAGCGCTGTTGCTAGGCATCTTGAGGTGATTGATTTGGCTCCTGCTAAAGTGATTACTGTAGCCGGTACCAATGGCAAAGGCACAACCTGCGCCATGCTCGCGTCGATTTTACGCCAAGCTGATTTGTCGGTGGGTGTTTACAGCTCACCGCATTTACTGCACTACAATGAACGAGTACAGATTAATCAGCAAGACGCCAGTGATGCCTCTCTTATTGAAGCCTTTTGTGCCATTGAGGCCGCTCGTGGTGATATTTCATTAACCTTTTTTGAATATGCTACCTTAGCTGGTTTATATTTATTTAAAGCTGCTAAAGTCGATGTGATTATTCTGGAAGTGGGCTTAGGGGGCCGGTTAGATGCCACCAATATGATTGATTCCACCGCCACGATCCTTACCTCTATTGATCTTGATCATCAAGAATATTTAGGTGATACCCGTGAACTGGTTGGCAGAGAAAAAGCCGGTGTGTTTCGCCCCGATTGCCTGGCCATTATTGGTGAACCCTATTTGCCGATGAGCGTCACTGAATATGCGCATCAAATTGGGACTACACTTTATCGTGTTGGTCATGAGTTTGATTACCATAAAGACCAGAGCCATTCAGACCAATGGCATTTTACATCGATGCAGCAAACATATTCAGGGCTGAGTGTACCAAAGCTACCACTGGCCAATGCGGCGAGTGTTGTAGCCTTGCTAAGCCATATTTGGCCAAACATTAGTCTGCAGCAGATTAACCAAGGTTTGCAGCAAGCTCAACTCGCTGGACGATTAGAGCAAGTCAGTGAGCAACCATTAGTACTCTTAGATGTGGCACATAATCCCCATGCGGCCAGATATTTAGCCCAGCAATTGCAGGCGTATCAGGGTCGTCGTATTGTAGCCTTGTGTGGCATGCTTAAAGATAAAGATATTACGTCAGTATTAGCGACATTAGCCGAGCAAGTTAGTCAGTGGAACTTCGTCAGTTTAGATATTCCACGTGGCGCATCAGCGCAAGCTCTACGTCAAGCATTGCCTAATGATGCATGCCGTGACCGTGCCAGTGAGTTTGTTGATATCAGCAGTGCATGGCACGCGATCCAAACGACAGTGAAAGCCGATGATGTGGTCATTGTATTTGGCTCTTTTTATACTGTCGCAGGGTTTAAATTGTTATAAACACTATTTGTTTAAGACGTCGTTTTTAGAAATCATCATAAACGTCATTTGGTTAAAGAAGGGAATTAGCTTTGAATCGTCAATTTCAAAATCGTTTGGTAGGAACCATAGTACTCGTGGCCTTGGGAGTGATTTTTTTACCTGATTTATTAGACGGTAAAAAAGCTCAGGTTGTTGAGGAATTCACTGAAATTCCTTTACGACCAGCTAGATTAACAGCTCCAAATCGCCCTAATTCTGCTGAAAAAGTAGAAGAGTTCCAAGTATTAACGATTGCAGAACCACAAGACCTTAGCAACGATATTGTGGCATTAGGTGAAGAGGAAGCAACCAAAGAACCGGCTAAAGAAGTGGCTCAAGTAGTTGAAAAGCCTGCTGTGGTTAAAACGGTCAAAAAACCTCAAGTCCAGGTAGCGAATAAAACCTCTGCACCGATCACCGCAGGCTTTACGCTGCAGTTAGGCGGTTTTAACAATATTACTAATGTAAAAGCGTTGATTATTCAACTGCGTAAAGCCGGATTTACGGCTTACACACTGCCTAAAACGCCTGTCGAGGGGAAACTCACCCGAGTGTTCGTTGGCCCTGAAGTATCAGAAGATAAACTTAAAGCTCGTCAGCAACCTATATTCAAATTAACCGGATTAAAAGGCAAAATCGTTGCCTATAATCCACAAGAACAATAACCTATTCAGACGGTATTTTGCTTGGGTGATTAATATTTACAATTTGATTGTTCTTAATCACGCAAGAATAATTTGTACAATCAGAGGTGAGAAACATCTCTGTCTCTGTTAGAATCCCGCCGTCTTGAACCCTATACCGGATCCCCATCTTCATGGTTTGGATTGATTACGCAATTATTATCGTCATCGGGTTATCAACTGTAATCAGTTTGATCCGCGGATTTGCCAAAGAAGCCATGTCTCTTGTGGTTTGGTTTGCTGCATTCTTTATCGCTAGCCAGTTTTACCTCGATCTTGCTGCTCATTTAACCCAAATGCAGGACGAGTTAGTCAGAAACGGTGTGGCGATTGCTATTCTTTTTATCATTACCCTGATCTTAGGGGCACTCGTTAATTATTTACTCGGCCAGCTAGTGGCCAAAACAGGCTTATCGGGCACAGACCGAGTGTTAGGCCTGTGTTTTGGTGCCATTCGTGGCGCGTTGATCGTTAGTGCTTTACTGTTTTTCATGGATGCGTTTACAGCATTTCCAGATTCTAAATGGTGGCACGATTCTGTACTTGTACCTGAATTTGGTGTGGTTATTCAGTGGTTTTTTAACTATCTGGAAAACACTTCAAGCTTTGTACCCCAAATATAAACATAAAACACTTTACAGTGAGGAACCTTACCCATGTGTGGTATCGTCGGAATAGTAGGAAAATCAACAGTTAATCAGACCATTTATGATGCGCTAACTGTGCTTCAACATCGTGGTCAAGACGCAGCAGGTATTGTGACTGTTGACATGAATGCGTTTCGTTTACGTAAAGCAAACGGCTTAGTCAAAGATGTGTTTGAGCCTAAACATATGCAGCGTTTACAAGGCAATGCCGGTATTGGACATGTTCGTTATCCTACTGCTGGTAGCTCGAGTGCATCAGAAGCTCAACCGTTTTATGTTAACTCGCCATTTGGTATTTCGTTAGCACATAACGGTAACTTGACTAATACGATTGAACTGGCTGAAAGCCTAGTGACAAAGCGTCGTCATGTTAATACTACTTCTGACTCCGAGGTCTTGTTAAACCTGTTAGCCGATGAGTTACAAGAAACGCGCAGTTTAACCTTAAGTGCTGATGAAGTGTTTGATGCTGTTGCCAAAGTGCATGCGCAAACCCGCGGTGCTTACGCTGTAGTTGCCATGATCATCGGTCAAGGTTTAGTTGCATTTCGTGACCCATTTGGTATCCGTCCATTGGTACTTGGTAAGCATGAAACGCCTACCGGCACTGAATATATGGTTGCTTCAGAAAGTGTTGCTTTAGATGCAGTTGGCTTTGAAGTGATGCGTGACGTGGCACCTGGCGAAGCTATTTATATTTCACTTGATGGGCAATTATTTACCCGTCAATGTGCTGCAGACCCAAGCTATGCTCCGTGTATTTTCGAATTCGTGTATTTTGCACGTCCTGATTCGAGCATTGATAAAGTGTCTGTTTATGCTAGTCGTGTAAACATGGGCGCCAAGTTGGGCGAAAAAATTAAGAAAGAATGGGAAGATCATGACATTGATGTGGTTATTCCTATTCCTGAAACCTCGTGTGACATCGCCTTAGAAATTGCCCGTTGCATGGATCTACCGTATCGCCAAGGTTTTGTTAAAAACCGCTATATTGGTCGTACGTTTATCATGCCTGGTCAGCAAGAACGTAAAAAATCAGTTCGTCGTAAATTGAATGCGATTAACACTGAGTTTAAAGGCAAAAACGTACTATTAGTTGATGACTCAATAGTACGTGGTACTACGTCTGAGCAGATTATTGAAATGGCGCGTGAAGCAGGAGCAAAGAAAGTGTACTTTGCATCAGCAGCTCCTGAAATCCGTTTCCCGAATGTCTATGGTATCGATATGCCGACCTCAAATGAGCTTATTGCTCATGGTCGTGATGCGGACGAAATTGCTAAAATCATTGGTGCCGATGGCATTATTTTCCAAGACTTAAGCGACTTAATTGAAGCCGTAAGAATGGAAAATCCAGAGATTAAGCGTTTTGAAACATCAGTGTTTGATGGTCATTACATTACTAATGACGTTGACCAAGCTTACTTGGACCATTTAACACAATTACGTAATGATGATGCCAAAGCTAACCGCTCAAAAGACATTGGAACTAACTTAGAAATGCACAACGAGTGTCATCCATAAGCTAGCCTGGTTTTCATAGCCATAAAAAAACCAGCATGAAAATGCTGGTTTTTTTATGTCCGCTTTAAACACTCGATAACAAGCGATAACAAGATAGATATCTCGATACTAGGTCGCTTCGCGGCTAGAGGCTGTAAGAGCGATAAAGATCGATGACAAGTGATAACCTGAGAATATAAACGCATCGGATTTAAGGGCTCGCTTTCAAATATGACCATCCAGCAATATTGTCTACACCTTCTATCAGACATCATTAGGACGCCTTCAATCAGATAGCGATTGCTATCACCGCAACCAGATATGATTATTACAGCATCAATCAGATATCGATTGCTTTCATCATCAAACGAATATGTCTGCTACACCTTCAATCTGATATCGATTGCTTTTATCGTCAACCAGATATGATTTCTTTTACCGTCATCCCGGTAATGCTTTTGAGCCGGGATCCAGCGTCTAAAATAGCGCCGTACACTCGGAGGTCGACGTCCGTTCTTTACGCTCGACTTGTGCTTTAATTGCTAGATAATCTTGCAACGCCTGTGATGCTTTTTGCGGATTCGACAGGGTTATTTTTTGATAGTGAGTCAGCACTTTGTGTAAATATCGTATAGCAATATTGCGCTCGTGGTCATTGTTACATTGCCAAAATTTATCGCCCACAGCGCTAATCTTAGTGGTAGAACTATCACTTTCACTATCACCTGCTATTCGTGATGATGGACTGTCACGCCTCACATAGATAATTTCATAAAAGCGGCGATTTTCTTCAATCAGTTTTTCATCAATTAAACGGCAATCAAGTTCAATGAGTTGGTGGCGAAGTTCGTACTGGTGATGGACCGGACACAAGATAAAATCAATTTGACGGTTAGGGTGCAATTGGCAAAGTGTATTCACTAACTCGATCATCAAATCTCCGCCAATACCAGCAATGATCACTAATGGGGTTTGCTCGTCTTGCTCCAGAGGTATCGCTGACACATCGACACAATGTACTTGCCATTGATTGGCAGTTTGCAATGGGTAAAAAAGTTCAAGCTTAGCGGTTAGCTGCTGCATTAATGCCGGCACAATATCGACAAAATGGATCGTGTTTGCTGCATGCCTATCAAGTAATGCCGCACCAAGAAATCCATGGTCGCAACAACAATCCCAAATATGGCTATAACCCACGGGGATCATACTGTTGATTTGTGCTAAACGCTGGCCGAGTTTCATCTGTTCATCGTATTTGGGATTTAAGCTGCGTATTGTAATATTTTGACGATATAAGTGGTGAATTATTTCGTATTTGCAGCTTGGCGTATTTAGCGCTAATCTATACTGTAAATTTATACAGTTAAGCGGTGCAATCGAGTTTTATCTAATTGAACTTTAGCACCCTAATAATGGATTATGATTCTATATATTGCTGAAAAACCCAGTCTCGGTCGTGCTATTGCCGATGTTCTGCCAAAACCACATAAAAAAGGTGATGGCTTTATCACTGCCGCCAATGGTGATTGCGTGTCATGGTGTATTGGCCATTTATTGGAGCAAGCCGAACCTGATGCTTACGATGATGCATTTAAATCATGGAAGCTCGAACATTTGCCCATAGTGCCACAAACGTGGAAGCTCATGCCTAAAACCAAAACTCGCAGTCAACTTACTGTGTTGCGTAAACTGGTTAAGCAAGCCTCAGCAATCATTAATGCTGGCGATCCAGACCGTGAAGGGCAGTTGCTGGTGGATGAAGTGATTGTTTATTTAGGCGTCAAGGGTGACAAGCTCAATCAAGTTCAGCGACTATTAATTAGTGATTTAAATCCACAAGCAGTCAAACGTGCGTTAGGGCAGTTACGCAGTAATCGTGAGTTTATTCCTTTATCGACTTCTGCATTAGCCCGCAGCCGCGCTGATTGGCTATATGGCATGAACATGACTCGTGCTTATACCATTCAAGGGCGCAAAGTGGGTTACCAAGGTGTGTTGTCTGTTGGCCGAGTGCAAACGCCTTTGCTTGGCTTAGTGGTGCGCCGCGATGATGAGATTGCCAATTTCAAGCCAAAGTCTTTTTATGAAGTGCTGGCCCATCTGGTTACCGAGCAGCAACAAACCTTTACCGCCAAATGGCAACCGAGTGAAGCCTGCCAACCCTACATGGATGAAGATGGCAGAGTGTTAGCCAAAGGCTTAGCTGAAAATGTCGTTGCTCGTATTAATGGTCAACCAGCGCAAGTGACTAAACTTGAAGCCAAAGATAAGCGCCAAAACCCACCATTACCCTACAGCTTATCAGCATTGCAAATAGACGCAGCTAAACGTTTTGGCCTCTCAGCAAAAGAGGTACTTGATACTTGCCAAAGTTTGTATGAGCGTCATAAATTAATTACCTATCCGCGTTCAGACAGTCGCTATTTACCTAAAGATCAACATGCTTTGGCACCAAAAGTATTGGACGCGGTACTCAAAGGTGCTGCTGCATTAGTTGATGGTTGTGATGCTCCAAATCCCAAGCTTAAGTCTAAAGCTTGGGATGACAGTAAAGTCGATGCTCACCATGCCATTATACCCACAGAGAAAGTTGCTAATTTTTCATCGTTATCCAGTAACGAAGCCAAGTTATATCAACACGTTGCGAGGCAGTATTTAGCCCAGTTTTACCCAGCTTATATGTATGCTGAAACCGCTGTGGAAGTGACTATTGCTGGAGGCTTGTTTACCACTAAAGCGCGTCGAGACAAAAGCTTAGGCTGGAAACAACTGTATAAGCGGGCGACCACAGTAAATCAAGCGAGTTCTGATTCTAGTTCAACTAGCAGCGATGACGATAACGACGACACGGTACAATCATTACCGCCGCTGGTTAAAGGGCAAATACTCCAATGTGAGCGTGGTGAATTACTAGAAAAAATGACTCAAGCGCCGAAGCATTTTACCGACGCGACATTATTAGGCGCGATGACTGGCATTAGCCGTTATGTGACAAACAGCGATATTAAGAAAATTCTTAAAGAAACTGATGGCTTAGGCACTGAAGCGACTCGTGCTGGGATTATTGAATTACTGTTTAAGCGCGGTTATTTAGTTCGCCAAGGTAAATCAATACTGGCCACACCTGTGGGTGTTGGTTTGATCCGCAGTTTACCTGAATCTGCAACCACACCAGACATGACCGCATTATGGGAAAACAGCCTCGATGCCATCAGTCAAAAAAGGCTTAAGTATGATGCATTTATGCAGCCATTACTCAGCCAATTAGATAACCTAATTACCCAAGCATCGAGTCAGTTACCTTCTGCATTACAAGGTGTTGCCAGCAGTGCACCAAAGCGCAGCTTTAAAAAGCCATATAAAAAGAAAACTAAAGCGAAAAGTTAACAGGGTGGCAAGCGATGAAAATTGTTAAGAGGGATGATGACAGGCAAACTTACCCAGGCTAGTAGCATTGGCCAGACTAGGTTGGTGACGACATGGTTTAAAACAGTCAGTTGTCAAAGAAAGATTATTGCCAGTAACCTATTAACATCTTCTCAGAAGTAGAGGGGCAAGCTTGAGTAGGTAAAATACAAGTTTGAAGAGCAATAAAGGTGATGCTAACCAGGCTGATTTTATGTTTTATGAAATCTGGCCGAGCCGTGAATTATGCCAAGTCTCTATCCAGACTTAGTATTAAGCTGATTATGTAGCAATGGCAGAGGGTGCGATAATTGAATCTACGCTACATGAAATGGCCGTTTTCGTGAATAATCGTCAGTGTTATCAACTGAAGTGATTTTAATCGCAAAGTAGAACCAAAATGTTCTACTTTTTTTGTCGATTTTTTTAAGACTCCTGTGAGACACTCAGAAGATAAACTCTGGTGAAGAATCAGTATTAATAGACAGGGATAAGCGCCACAATGGAAATTCGGTTTACTCAGCTGCAATGCCGTTCGTCTAGTGTCACCATGAACATTGAAGACTGGCTTATTGAATCACAACAATCTTGGGGCGTGTTTAGTACCGAAGGTGATTTAGGCGCCATATTGGGCCAGTTATTGACTCAGCAAGCACAAGATAACGCTTTGGCCTATTCTGGCATACTATCGGGTGTTGACTACTCGCAGGTCGCTTTGGTGTCACTTCATGAACAGCAGCTGTTACTCGAACAGATTCTTGAGCAAGATGACAGCGAGGCTTTAGGCTACATCGACCCTAATACTAGCGTTTATGGGGTGATCTTTACCCAATGTGATGATCACGCACTGACAAAGCGCTTATTAGAACAGCTGGATCTCACTCGGTTAAGCGATAGCCAGTTTACTCAGCTTTCTACCGGTGAAAGTCGCCGGGTCATGCTGGCCCGTGCTGTGGCAACCCAAGTACCATTTTTAGTCCTCGACGAACCTTATGCAGGGCTTGATGTGGGCCATCGACAAGCGTTAAGTCAATATTTACAGCTGTTGTCGCAAACGGTACAAATGCTGGTGGTCGTGTCACGTGAAGAAGATATGCCTGACTGGATTGAGCATGTTGCGATGTTTAATCATGGCGCGTTAGACAGCATAATGACTAAGACTGAGTGGGATAATCATCCGCTGATTAGTCAACTTACGGCGCAATCAGGCCAACAAAGTGAAGATATGTTGGCGCTTATTCGTCGTCACAGACATAAGCCCTTATTCGCAAATCCAGTTTTTCAGTTACACAATGGCCGAGTGGCTTACAGTGACAAAGTGATTTTTTCTGGGGTTAATTGGCGCATCGATAATGGCGTACATTGGCAAGTTAAAGGCCCAAATGGTTGTGGTAAAAGTACTTTACTAGGGCTTATTTTTGGCGATCATCCACAATGTTACAGTAACGACATTGATATTTTTGGTAAAAAAAGAGGCTCAGGCGAGAGTATTTGGGAGATAAAAAAGCATATCGGCATGGTGTCATCAGCGTTGCATTTACAGTATCGGGTTAATTGCAGTGCCTTAGATGTGATTGTATCGGGCTTTTATGACTCGATTGGTTTGTATCAACAACCGACAGCACAACAGTTAGCTATCGCATCCGAATGGTTAGCCATTTTACACATGGGTCAGTTGAGTAAAACGGCCTTTAGACAATTAGAATATGGCCAGCAACGCTTGTTGCTCATTGCTCGCGCTATTGTGAAGCAGCCAACGTTATTGATCCTTGACGAGCCTTACCAAGGCTTAGATTACCTAGGCCGAAGATTGATTAAAAATGCCCTTGAACTCATCGCTAAAGAGCACTTGAGCCAATTGTTGTATGTGTCACATTATCAAGAAGATAGCCTTGATAGTATTCAGCACTTTATTGAGTTTGTCGCCGACGAACATCAAGGCGGCTATCGTGCTGTGGTAACTGAAAGCTAATCATTGCATGGCTATTGTTTAAGGCGATGACGCTTATCTAAACAGCTGACATTTGTTGGCTGTTTTTCTTCGTCTGCTTAATGGCAAAATACACTGGATAACCTTGCCATCATGGCACTGTATGCGGCAGCTAAAGTCGCTAGGCGGATTAAGAGTCTGAATGACTTGATACCCGCAGTAAATAGCATCTTTGGGCGGCTTGGTCGAATAGCCTAATCGAACTTTAGTTGGTGATAAACCTTGAAAACCCCATGTTTTGGCACCATAACCGTCTTATAGTGTATTTACTCAATTTTTTTAATATTGTTTTGTTGTTTTATATTGTTCGTATCAAGTCTATTGAGCCAGATTGTAGGTTAATCGATAACATTACGACATGTCGTTTCACTGCTAACTCTTTCTCTGAGTGTTTAAAATTAATATGGAGTCTGACATGACCAACGCTATTATTACTGATTTAGAAAAACGTTACACCGCCAAACGTTATGATGCGACTAAGCGCGTATCACAACAAGATTTAGCCGTCATTTATGACGCAATGGTGTTATCACCTTCATCTATTAACTCTCAACCATGGAAATTTATCGTGATTGAAAGTGATCAAGCCAAACAACGCCTACATGACTCTTATGCTAATAAGTTTCAGTTTAACCAACCGCATGCTAAAGCGGCTTCACATACCATATTGTTTGCATATAACCCTAAGTATACCCGTGAAGATTATGCCAAAGTGGTTGATCAAGGCATTATCGATGGCCGTACTAAGCCTGAAGATCGCGAAGCTGCATTTGGTGGATACGCATTTGTTGATTTAAACACTGATGAAGCGGGCAACAATGCGGCATGGACTAAGTCACAAACCTATTTAGCATTAGGTAATACTATGCATATTTTAGCTCGCCTTGGTATTGATTCTACGCCGATGGAAGGCGTAGACAGTGAGTTGCTAGGTGAAATTTTTGCTGAAGAACTTGGCGGTTATGTGTGTGAAGTTGCATTAGCATTTGGTTATCATCATTCGGATGAAGACTATAACGCTAAGTTACCTAAATCTCGTTTGGCTAAAGAGCAAGTATTACAAGTCGTATAATAGGCTTTGATATTGATTTTATTCGTTTCAATGTCGAATAAACCTTGGTTAGATAAATATTAATGTTGTAGCGCTTCGCCCACAGAGGATCAACAAGGGGAACACTGCTTGCCCTTGTTGATCACTCCATCAATTCCGCCAAGGTGTTGATCTTCCATACCATAATAACAATCACCTCATAGCCCAGAGAGTACATCTGATGTGAAAAGCTTCTGACGCCGTTATATGTGATAAATAGCATGATTTTACCACAGGGTTCTCATCATGCTATTTCTGACTCTTCGGACGGTGACTTTAGGTTTATCGCTTTGTTTTAGTTAAGCTTATGCCAGTTTATTTTCATCACACAAACTTGGTTGATTGATGCATTAACGTAAACAATGACCGCGGTTGAGGCTAATAAGCTTATCAAGAATGCGTTCGCCATCCATGCGGATGCCGTTGTGTTCATATTCGGAGGTGAGCCAATACTTGAGATTGTTGACTTGCTTAGCGGTTTCTAGACTGTATTGCATTTCGACAAACATGTCGTTGCTGTAAATAGCGGCTGCTACCGGAACCTTATTATTCGCTAACGTTTCAAGGTCATATAATGCCGGCCAATCTTTCTTAGCCGCGATTAAGTCTGCTGCAGGTTGTAATGGCATTAATGCTTCAAATTGAGCAAACATCCATGGGTAAATCATTTCACCTGTAAACAATAATGGCTTATTCGGACTGTAATTGAATTGTTCAAACTGCGCTCTCACTCGATGGGCCGCCCACGCTGAAGCCTTATGTTGGCAGTAAATAGATTCGTGCAATAAAGCAAAAATAGGATTAGTGCTGTAGTCGAGGAAATGACTAAATTGATGTAAAAATAACGGATTAACATCAATACCGTGGGGTGTTTCGATTAAGGCTTGTTCAAGCAAATAGTAGACCGCTTCTGGCCCTTGTTCCATGCCTAAATTAATCCCTAACAATTGCAACATTTCAACTGTCAGTAATTCGCCTGTGGCTAAGTACACTTTGTTTTGATAAAGGTGGCTGGCTAAGTTATCAACTAAGCTGCGGGCATCACTAAAGCGTTTGAAAAAGTCGTTGTTTTTGGCGATGACTCGTTGATATGTCGCTTGATATACTTCATCTGCAGGGCGGCTAAGTGAAGGTATGCCGCCAGTAATGTAGGCTTCTTTTAGGCCTTCAGGCGCAGCAGACAAATAATGCAGCACACAAAAGCCACCAAAGCTTTGGCCTAAAATACTCCAAGGCTGGTCTGGGGATAGTTTGGCTCTAATATATTCTGCATCGCGAATAATGTTGTCGGCACGGAAAAAACTTAAATAATCAGCCTGGTCGGTGGCGTCCATATAACTTAAGCTGGTGGCATTGATTGGGCTTGATAATCCGGTGCCCCGCTGGTCGAGCAATAACACTCTATATTCAGTTAACGCACGTTTTATCCAGCCGTTATTGCTGATCGGTCTGACGGCACCAAATCCTGGCCCACCTTGAAAGAATACTAAATAAGGCAGTTTTTTATGTTGGTTTTCAACACTAACAATTTCCCGAGCGAAAACCGTAATCTGTTTACTGGGACTTTGTTGATAATCTAATGGCACCGAGAAAAAGTGCTTACGAGCAACAATGTCTGCTAAGGTGAGTTCTGTGTGCATAAAATGCCTATTGGGTCATGATTAATGTTGATATCAAGCTTATTCAGCCGTAAGTAACGTTATTTTATGAGCCATGTTAATGATTAACAATCACTAACTTGATGCAAATCATCTTAAATAGCTATCTAGATCAAATCTGCCTAGGTAGAATTAACCGATAATTAGCCACTGATTATTAAACAACGAGGTTGTCAATGAAGTATCAAATCATCCCCGTAACGCCTTTTCAGCAAAATTGTAGTGTTATTTGGTGCGAAAAGACCTTGAAGGCTGCGGTAGTTGATCCTGGTGGTAACATTGATAGGATTTTAGCCGAGGTGGCTAAGTTAGGCTTAACGGTTGAAAAAATATTATTAACCCATGGGCATATTGATCATGTTGGTGGGGCGGCGGCATTGGCGAACGAATTAGCTATTCCGATCATTGGTCCGCACATTGCGGATAAATTTTGGTTAGAAAACTTGGTAAAACAAAGTCAAAACTTTGGGTTTCCGCGTGTAGAAGCTTTTGAGCCAACCCAATACCTTAATGAAGATGATGAGTTAAGTGTTGGTGAGCAACATTTACGAGTTTTGCATTGCCCTGGACATACACCGGGACACATTATTTTTTATAATGCTTTTGCTAATTTAGCCTGGGTGGGCGATGTGCTTTTTCGTGGCTCAATTGGTCGTACCGATTTCCCGCAATCCAATCATCAAGACTTACTTCAATCAATCACCACTAAGTTATGGCCATTAGGTCACAATGTGAGTTTTATTCCTGGTCATGGCCCAATGTCGACGTTTGCAGATGAACGACAACATAACCCTTTTGTTGCGGATCAGTTATTTGATTAACACTTTTCTACACAATTAGGTCGTTGAGGTTATTTATTAATAAGTTGAAACTATTGATTCTTTGCATTGTAAACCCAGTCTGTTAGCTTAAGAGTATGCGTTTACATATGATGGACAGTTCAAATGGTTCAACACCTCGTTGATTTACTCGATACCTGGTTACCTTCTTATCAAGAAGACTGGGTACTCGCCGTTCTCACTCAAGTACAAGGCTCTTCTTACCGCAAACCAGGCGCAATAATGCTATTTCATCCCATGGGCAAAAGCTTAGGAATGTTAAGTGGTGGTTGCCTTGAAGCGGATCTCCGTCGTCACGCGCAACGTGCGATTCAAACTCAGCAAGTTATTCAGTTAACCTATGATGCAACTGACGAGTCTGATACCAGTTATCAACTTGGCTGTGGTGGCATCGTTAATATCATGATGGTGTCGTTGAATAAATCTAACAATTATCTTGGTTTAGTGAGTGTTCATGATGCTTTGATGCGCAGTCATTCAGGTGTATATCAAATTGATATCGTTGCTGATGGCACGCCGGCCGACCAACTCAATGGCCACTTTGTTGAACAAAAATCTGAGCAAGCTACCGTTATCACTCTCAATACTAAAACCCACAAAGAAGCCTTTGAAGATCACTCAGTGTTACATATTCCTATCAGGCCACCTGTGCATATTGGTATTTTTGGGGGCGGTTTAGATGCCCAACCAATTGCGCAAATGGCGCAAACGTTAGGTTGGAAAGTCACTGTATTTGATGAACGTACTGCGTACGCACGCACTTATGATTTTCCTGGCTGCCAGATCATCAAAAAAGCCACCAAGGATGTGTCAAGCTCACTGTTGGCCAGTTTAGATGCAGCCTTTGTGATGAGTCATAATTTACAGATTGATGCTAAAACATTACAGGTACTGCAACCTTTATCCCTAGCGTATATTTCATTATTAGGTCCGACTCACCGCCGTGACAAGGTGTTGAGCATGGCTGAACTTAATATCGATGACTTTAGTGGTTATTTTTCGGCACCAGCAGGGTTGGCATTAGGGGGCGAGCTGCCTGGTTCGGTTGGACTGAGCATATTGTCCCAGTGCCATGGCGTACTTTATCAAAGCAAGATAACCAGTCTTGATACTGTAATGCTGTCTTAGCGAGTTGATACGTAAATGACGGCAAACATAGTTACAGTGATCCTAGCTGCTGGGGCAAGCAGCCGATTTAACAGCGCTAAAATTGTTGCTAAAGTGCAAGGCGAACAAAGTTTGCTGGCACACGGCTTACAGACTCTTGATGTGGTGACTCAAACGGCAGGTATTGCACCTGCGGTGGTGATGTTGGGTGCCCATCAAACCGATGAAGTGTTAGCGATAACGGCCAATCATCAGCGAATTATTAATCATGATTGGCATTTAGGTTTGTCCAGTTCAGTGAAACTTGCTGGCCAATATGCCCAAACGCAACAGGCGGATGCTTTACTGGTGGTGTTAGCCGACCAAGTCGCATTACAAAGCAGTGATTATTTACAATTGATCCAAGCATATATCCATAATAAGTTAACTAGCTGTGCTTTTTACCTGCATAGCGTAGGTGTACCTGCTATCTTTTCAGCTGAAGATATTAAAATATTGATGTCTCTTGATGGCGATAATGGTGCAAAAAGCATTTTAAAACAAAATGATAAAAATAATAGCTTGAACATTATTGTGATGGAACAAGCGCAATTTGATATTGATACACCTGCTGACTTAGTACGTTGGTTAGATAATAAGGATTGATTATGACAACCCCAACACAAAAATTGATGGTCAATGGAAAGGATTTTACCCTTGATGCCGACCCTAATATGCCAGTACTTTGGGCATTGCGTGACATATTAGGTCTAACTGGCACTAAATTTGGTTGTGGAGCAGGGCTTTGTGGTGCATGCACTATCCATGTTGACGGCAGTCCAATGCGTGGTTGTTTAACCAGCTTAAAGCAAGTTCAGGGTAAGCAAGTTACCACTATTGAAGGTCTTGAGGCTGAAAAACTAAAGCAAGCTTGGTTAGCGCATAATGTGCCGCAATGTGGTTATTGTCAGGCTGGGCAGTTAATGTCTGCCGCAGCCTTACTCACCAGCACGCCTAAACCGACTGAAACCCAAATCCTTGATGCGATGTCGGGTAATATTTGTCGTTGTGGTACGTATCCACGGATAAAAGCCGCCATTCAATCGGCTTCGGAGGCGTGATCATGACCACATTCACAGCTGTTGAGAATATTAGTCGCCGTAATGTATTAAAGTTATTTGGTGCAGTCGGTGGTGGACTCGCTCTAGGGGCAACCAGTTTAAGTTGGAGCCCAATGGCCTTAGCTGAAGACAAGCAAGCGCTGATGAACTTGTTTGTTGCTATCGGTGAAGACAATAAAGTGTATTTGACTTGTCATCGTTCTGAGATGGGACAAGGGATTAGAACAGGCATACCGCAAATTTTGGCTGACGAGTTAGAAGCTGATTGGGATAAGGTTGTCGTGGTGCAAGGCTTAGCGGATAAACGCTATGGCAGCCAAAATACTGATGGTAGCCGCAGTATTCGTAAACATTATCATCGTATGCGTCAAATGGGCGCGACCGCAAGAACCATGCTTGAACAAGCTGCGGCGCAAATTTGGCAAGTTCCGGTTGCGGAGGTGTATGCTAAAGCCCATAAGATCCTTCATAAAGGCAGTAACAAAAGCCTTAGTTACGGTGAGTTGGCTGTAGCGGCATCGAGATTACCGATGCCAGAATTAGATTCTGTAGTGCTAAAGCCAGAAAGTGAATTTACCCATATTGGTCAATCTCATACTATTGTCGATATGGATGCCATGCTCACGGGCAAAGCGATTTACGGCTATGATATTAAATTAGACGGTATGTTGTATGCCAGTATCACTCGTCCGCCAGTATTAGGCAGCGATGTGCTGAGTCTTGATGACACCAAAGCCCGTAAAATAGCCGGGGTGGTTGACATTATTACCTTACCCGTTCCGAAAGGTGCACCATTATTTCAGGCTTTAGGCGGCGTCGCAGTGATTGCCACTAACAGTTGGAGTGCGATTGAAGCGCGTAAAGCGTTGGTGATTACCTGGTCTAAATCGATTAATGATAGCCACAATTCAGACACATACCTGCAGGGCTTGGTCGAGAGAGTAAACCAACCAGGTAAAGTGATGCGCCAGTTAGGTGAGTCAGTCACTGATTGGCCTGAAGCGTCAACAGTTAAGGCTGTTTACACTGTGCCCTATTTAACCCATGCCATGATGGAGCCACCAGTAGCAACAGCAAATGTAACCGCCAATGGATGTGAGTTGTGGGCTTCGAGCCAAACCCCACAAAGTACCCAGCAAAATGTGGCTGGTGCATTAGGGTTAAAAGAAGAGCAAGTTACCGTTAACGTGACTTTACTGGGTGGTGGTTTTGGGCGTAAATCTAAGCCTGACTTTAGTGTTGAAGCCGCCATTTTATCGCAAAAGCTCAATAAACCCGTCAAAGTATGTTGGAGCCGTGAAGACGAAATTCAGAATGGTTATTATCATGCTATCAGTGCGCAGATGTACCAAGTCGCTCTCGACAATAATAAGATGCCCACCGCACTATTAGCCCGTACAGGCTTTCCGTCAATCAGTTCAACATTTGCCGAAGGGGTTGAATACCCTTCAGCTGGTGAGCTCGATTTAGGTTTTAGTGACGTACCGTTAGCGCTTAAGCACATTCAACTTGAAGCTGTCAAAGCGCCCGCGCATACGCGTATTGGTTGGATGCGTTCTGTGTGTAATATTCAGCATGCTTTTGGTATTGGCAGTTTTGTTGACGAGATAGCCGTAAATGCCAATAAGCCCTGTGTGCAAATGTGGCGTGATTTATTAGGTAAAGCCCGCATCGAACCGTTTGAAAACCAAAACTTTACCTATGGAAATTACGGTGAAGACTTAGCCGATCATCCCGTGGATGTAGGGCGTTATCATAAAGTGCTCGATAAGTTAGAAACCGTAATGGCAGATGCCCCTAAGGCGGCTAAAAACCAAGGTTGGGGTATGGCGGTGCATCGAAGCTTTGTTAGCTATGTTGCCGTTGCTACGCTAGTTGAAGTGGTAGATAAACAGCTTAAAGTTTTGAAATCTATTGCGGTGATGGATGCTGGGAGAGTGATTAATCCTGATCGAGTGAAATCACAATTAGAAGGTGCGATCATTTTTGGTTTAAGTTTAGCGACCATGGGCGAAATTACCTTTAAAGACGGTAAAGTCGAACAATCTAACTTTCATGACTATCCGTTATTGCGTATGCCGCAATCGCCACAAATTGACACTTATATTATTGAGTCGATAGCAAAGCCTGCTGGTGTCGGTGAGCCCGGTGTGCCTCCAGTTGCGCCCAGTTTAACCAATGCCATTTTTGCGGCAACGGGTATACGATATCGCGATTTACCGCTTAATAAATTTTTATCGGTTTAGCCATTTTCGTGAGCTACAACACTTAAGTTTACTGCGCTTAAGCCGATAATAAATAAGCTAAATGCCTAAGTGTATTCGCACTTAGGCATTATTTTTTTAACGATAATTTAAAATCACTCTCAATTGAATCGTTAATGAATTTTAGTATTGATTCAGATTGAGTGGGTGCTGTTGTTTATTTAATCTTATTCTCATATTTGAGATAGTAACGCATTGCCTTAGGAAGCTTATATGAAGCAAATTCAGTTTAGAACCATTGATGCAATTTTGATTAAATTTAGCCTGAATGGAAAATTTTGGGTGGTGTGTTCGCTGGTTGCATTGATCACCAGTGTTATTGCTCTGATGAATTACCAACAAACGAATGATTTAATTGCTCAATCATCATTACAGCGGGTTAAAGCAAGTGCTGAAAGTTATGCCTCGGTTGCCAATAATCAAGGCTTAACAAATACTGCTCTGGAGCAATTTGCACAAACTCATCAATTACAGTTATCTGGTCGCGATAATACTTTGCGCAGTGGTGATCAAGTAACAGCATCAGCGAGTGTCGGCGATCAGTTTCTAAGTGTGAGTCAAAATGTTCAATCCTGGGAACAGGAACCATTAAGCCAAAGCTATTTTATGCTAATCATCGCATTAGTGGGCTTGCTACCATTATTTCAATTGAGTTACTGGATCTCAACCTCGTTAGGTGGCGGTTTATGGGATATGTATATGGCAATCAAACGATTAGCTGATGGTGATTTAACCTTGAGATTAAACTTCTTTGGTTCTGACGATTTCAGTTTAATCGCCAATGAAATTGATCGCTGTGCTAATAATATGAGTGAAATGGTAACCGCTATTCGTAGTAATGCAGAAACCCTAGCGACTGCCGCCAATGAGTTTAACCATCAAGCTAACACTAATGATGACTTAATTGATCAGCAACATCATTATTTAGATTCTGTAGCGCATGCCATGGATCAAATGACCGGAGCCATTGCAGATGTATCACATCATGCGAGTGATGCATCTTTGAATACTAAGCAAAATGCTACCCAAATGGGTCAGAGTCAGGGCAAGATTAATGATGCAGTTAAGCGGATTGGCTATTTGTCTGAGCGCATTGCTGAAGCGTTTTCATCTGTAGAGCAGTTATCTCATGATGCCACCCAAATTAATGTTGCTGTTACTACCATTGAAAGTATTTCTGAACAAACTAATTTATTAGCGTTAAATGCAGCCATTGAAGCGGCGCGTGCCGGTGAGCAAGGCCGGGGTTTTGCTGTGGTGGCTGATGAAGTACGTACTCTTGCAGGGCGGACTCAACAAGCGACCGTTGAAATTCAAAATATGATCGAAGGCTTACAACAAGGTTCTAAAAAACTGACCAGCATTACCAATGTGATTGTTACCGAAGCCGATCAGGGCAGTGCAAGTATTAAAGCGGTCGGTGACGATATTACCGACATGGCTGAGTCGATTAATGCCGTGTTTGATATGAGTAGCCAGATAGCCGCCTCAGCTGAACAACAAAGTGTCTCTGCTGGTGATATTGCCTCGCAACTTAATCAAATCCGTCAGCAATCGGAGACGATTCGCAGTACTGCAAAACATGCCGGAATATTAGCGAAAGATTTACATCAATCATCTCAAGGTTTAGCGGCGATTTTAAGTCAATATAAAATTTAATTTTGTGTCAAACAGCCCATAACAACGGTCAGTGACAGTTAGTTAAGGTGCTCGATAAAGATGGCATAGTAGTGGTGATAATCAATTTGGTTACTAACATGAATGCATGCTTAGCCATTATTTGATTTTTATAGCAGCAACCATTTAAGGGCGATTATTTGGCCTGTAACATACTAACGTGAGTCGTTTGCTCTGCTCATGTTAGCGTGTTGACAAGCTATCAAGCTTAGCCGGTGATGAAGGAATGCTGTAAAACTAAAAAAGCTATAAGCAAGATTGCTTATAGCTTTTTTGTTGCTAAGTGATGTCGGGGCTAGGTTATGTCAGCACCCTAACGATTAACTAAACGTAGTCCAAATGGGGGCATGATCGGACGGTTTCTCAATCGCGCGTAATTCGTAATCGACATCAGATTCGACGACGCGTGAAACTAATGAGTCGGTCACTAATATCACGTCGATGCGCAGACCACGGTTATCATCAAAGCCTTTACTGCGGTAATCAAACCACGAGTAACGTTCAGTGCGATCTGGATGCAATTGGCGGAAACTATCAATAAAGCCCCATTGTTGTAAACGTGCTAACCATTCACGTTCTTCTGGTTGGAAGCTACATTTTCCGCTTTTTAACCAACGTTTAGCGTTCACTTCACCAATGCCGATATCTAAATCGGTGGGCGATATATTAATATCACCAATGATTGCTATGTCATCGCTTGGTTGGTGATGTTTCTCTAAATATAGCATTAAGTCTTGATAAAACTTACGTTTAGCCGGGTATTTTGTTTCGTGGTGAATGCTTTCACCTTGTGGAAAATATCCATTGAATACCGTTAATACTCGGCCATTATCTTGTGTAAATTGGCCAATAATAAGTCGACGCTGAGCATCTTCATTATCAGATTCAAAACCTTTAATAATGCTAATGGGTTCAGCTTTTGACAGCATGGCTACGCCATAATGTGCTTTGCCGCCATGGTAATGAACTTTGTAGCCCATTGCCTCAACATCTGCAACCGGAAAGGCTTCGTCGTGCACTTTGGTTTCTTGTAAGCCAATAATGTCAGGCGCGTGGCTGTCTATAAGTGCTTGCAATTGATGCAGTCGAGCACGTATGCCATTAATGTTAAAAGAAACAATCTTCATTATGGGAGCACTCGTTTAAATGGCTTAACAATAACGCTTTTATACACACCAGCACCAATGTAAGGATCCACATCAGCCCATGCTTGTGCATCTTCTAATGAGGCAAAATCGGCAATAACTAATGAGCCGGTAAAACCTGCTTCACCAGGGTTTTCGTTATCAATAGCAGGATGTGGTCCGGCAGTTAATAAACGGCCTTCATCAGCTAAATCTTGTAAACGAGCTAAATGTTCAGCGCGAACAGATAAGCGTTTCTCTAAACTGTTTTCCACATCTTGAGATGAAATCATATACCACATATCGTTGCTTCCTTTATTTGATTTTATTTTACATGAATGCTTATTGACCATCAGTTGTTTGCGAATCGTCATCTTGCATATTTTTATACAAATAAACGACCGTAATAACGGTGTTGATTAAGGTGAGGGCGGTTAGGCCAAACACTTTGAAGTTTACCCAGGTTTCCAGAGGTAAATTAAACGCAATGTAAATATTAGCAAAGGCACATAAGACAAAAAATCCAACCCAATACCAGGTGACTTGAGCCCATATTTTATCGTCAACTTTCATTTCTTTACCAAGCATGCTTTTAAGCGCAGGTTTGCCCATCATTTGTGAGGCAATTAGTCCTATGGCGAATAAGGCATAAACGATACTGACTTTCCATTTGATAAAGGCATCGTCATGGAAAAACAGTGTGAGTGAGCCAAACACAGTGACCAAGGCGAAGGTGGCTAAATGCATTTTTTCAATGTGTTTATAAAGCAGATAAGTGATCACAAGTTGAAGCGCTGTTGCCGCGATCAATACTCCTGTAGCGGCGTAAATATCATAGAACTTGTAAACCGCAAAAAAAATGACTAATGGTAAAAAATCTAACAGTTGCTTCATATAAATCTCAGGCTAGGGAAACGATAATGTCTAGTTCGGACATGATTGCATCATATTTTTAATCGTAATTGTGGCCAATTGTAGCATGATGTTATTGCCATTCGCATTAATATGGTGGTTAATCTGCGGATTCTAAACCTCTATTGTGCAAAAGAATGTAAACCTTTTTAATTAGGTTTATGAGTAATAGAAGGTGATTACAGTAGTGCTAAACCTGCTGTGGCTGAGTGTAAATTATTGATTATCAATATTTTTGATAAAACCTGCAATCTCTGTATCATCAATGGGCATCGCATAGGTTGAGCGTTTATTTGTAAAGTGGTACCGCAATAGAGGTTGCTGTTTTGATGGTTAACCATAATTTAGGCTCATCAAGAAGACTGGCACTTTTTTCTGACAACAAGGGATTATGCAGAACAAATTCTTTACGTTTGTCGAGTTCGGATTTTTCGAGCATGCCATCGGTGATGGGGTGATTATAGAACATGGCATTGAAGCTACCGTCATCGATGGCGACTCGTAAGCCATATTCAATTCGCTCTGCTAACCGAGGATTGTCTTTACTGACAAAAAAATAAATCGGGGCTGTGTAGCGTATTAAGATATTTTTTTCTAACACTAATTTACTGTGACGAGCAAGGTCGCGCCAAGGTTCAAAAAGAGCACGAGGATAATAATCAAACCGATTTTTAAGCAACATACTAATTAAACTCTTTTCTGGTCCTGGGACCACATTAAAGCCATTGCTGTTCAAAATATTGGTATCAGGCCAATCTAAACCTTGACCCATAAGGATTTTTTTTAGGTCTTCTAGGCTGGTGAGTTGATCAAATTGTGGCTGGTCGCCTTTACGTATAATCCCAATTCTATATCCCATAAGCCCTTTTAATAGTGGGATATAGACCGCTTGAAGCTGTGCTTCCCGTTCAATACTTGTCATGCTCCACGCGACATCGATATTTTTGTTTTCGGCCAGCATTTTTAGGGTACGACTTTGAGGCATATTAATCATGGCTGCACGCATTTGAAACGTACCGTAGCGGCTAGCACTTTTATCCAGAGCAAGTGCTAACAGTGAAATAAAATAGGCTTGCTTAGGATCAACACCTTGAACGGAGGCATTATAATTAACTATGGTGTGTTCAAACTCTAACGCATTTTCTGAGGCGTTTGAGGTATTGAATGAACATAAGATTATAAGTGTTAACATTCTTATTAACTGACTTTTCATACAGCGCCGATTTAGTGATTGATTGATGATAAATAAAGTATAGTTAACAATAAAAAAATAGCTGGAATAATTACTCTTTTTTGTTATTTTTATCAGTAACCTATAAGCGGGATAAAAAACGTTTATTAAACCGTTATTTGCCCGCTATTGTGGACAATTTAACTTGCTAAAGCTTAGCACTAGATACGTTATTGTTTTTTGCTTGGTAAACACATTACTCGTTTGATATGAGATGGGTCAAGTTTATGATTTTGTAAATACCGCTATCATTTATTGACCCCCGTCAAAGTTTACTTTTGGAACTGATACACACTGCCTAATTTCAAAATTTGAGTTAGCTCATCTAACGCAGTGCGCGATTCAATAATCAATTGCGGGTCGGCTAAATCTTGAACCGTTAATTGGTCGCGATAATGCCTATCAACCCAGGTATTTAGACGAGTAAATAAGCTATCATTCATGAGGGTGTTTTGATTAACTGCGGCAACTTCTTGTTGGTTCATTGCCACACGTAAACGTAAACAAGCTGGCCCACCACCATTTTGCATACTTTGTTTCACATCAAAATAACGCACCTGTTTGATTGGCGTGCCTAAGGTTATCAGTTCATTTAAGTAAGCAAAAACTGCGGGATTTTCTTGGCAGTTTGTCGGTGCAATAATGGCCATTTCACCAGACGGTAAGGTAATGATCTGCGTATTAAACAGGTAACTTTTGACCGCATCATCAATTGACACTTGGCTGGTTGCCACTTTGATAAAATGCATGTCACTATCCATTTTTCGGCGAATTTCATCAAATTTTGCTTCGGTATGTAAAAACGCCTGTTCATGATAAAAAAGGACGTTTTGATTACCAACAGAAATCACATCGTTGTGGAATACACCTTGGTCAATCACATCAGGGTTTTGCTGCATAAACACGCAACTTTCATCTTCAAGCTGATGCAAACGAGCAACGGCTTGTGATGCTTCTAAGGTTTGACGGGCGGGATATTTTTTCGGTTTTGGTGCATCAGGATTGGTTGCCGATTGTCCATAAACAAACAGTTCAACACCAGCATGGCCGTATTCAGAACATAGGCGGGTATGATTTGCGGCGCCTTCATCACCAAAACTTGCATGTTCTGGTAAATGTTGGTGATGTTTAAAATGGCGATCGTTGTTAAATGTTGCCTGTAAAATATTGCCTGTGGTGACAGGCTCAATGCTGCGGTGTAATTTGTCGACTAAGTTAGCTGGCGTGAAATGAACTTTACCGTCCCGGGTATCGGCACTGGGGGATACGGTTGCCGCGTTAGCAGTCCACATACTTGATGCACTGCAACAAGCATTAAGTAGCGCAGGAGCCTGTTGAGCCGCTTTTTGTAAAACTTCAGCGTCTGACCCAGAAAAACCAATTCGACGCAGTGTATAAAGGTCTGGACGCTCTTGCGGGGCTAATACCCCTTGTACCATTCCCAAGTCTGCTAATGATTTGGCTTTTTGCAAACCTTGTTTAGCTGCCGCTTTGGGATTTGATGTTTGGGCCGCATTACTAAATGAGGCTACATTACCAAATGATAATCCGGCATAGTTATGGGTTGGTCCTACCAAGCCATCAAAGTTTGCTTCAAAATGCTTCATTCGTGATCCTTGAGAGTTTTTAGTGAATAATTATTATTGTTGTTGCACTTATTTGTGTTACTTATAAAAAAGGAACGTGATTGCTGACTACAGTTAACGCTAATTTAACCCCAGTATACTGAAGCTATAAGGGTTAACAAGGTGTGGTTAATTTGTACAAATGTGTATAAATGACTAAAAATGCACTGAAGGTGCTCGCAAGTATCATTAAGTGAAAAATTACGTTTAAAAAACGCATATTATTTTTCGCATTTTTTATTATTGAATAAATTTTGCTTAAAAAATGACTTACTAGCCATGTAAAAGAGGGATTAACTTGAAACTATTGTCTCAACCCTCTATATATGGAATCAATTTTCTTTTTTTCGAGACTTTTTGGCGCAAATAAAACTATGGGTAAATCGCTAGTTATTGTCGAATCGCCGGCCAAAGCCAAGACAATTAATAAATATCTTGGTAAAGACTTCATTGTGAAGTCGAGTGTAGGTCACATACGTGACTTACCAACTTCGTCTACTTCTGACGGTACAACTGTGACTAAAACCGCAGCAGAAGTTAAGAAATTATCTCCTGAAGAAAAAGCTAAATACAAGCTGATCAGAGACAAACAAGCGCTTGTGGCGCGAATGGGTGTCAACCCAGATAAAGGCTGGGCGGCTAAGTATCAAATCCTGCCTGGTAAAGAAAAAGTTGTTAAAGAACTCAAAGCGTTAGCAGAAGATGCTGACCAAATATATCTCGCAACGGATTTGGACCGTGAAGGGGAAGCCATCGCCTGGCATTTGCAGGAGATCATTGGTGGTGATGCTTCACGGTATCAGCGAGTTGTGTTTAACGAAATTACTAAAACTGCGATTCAAGATGCATTTAGTAACCCGTCTGTACTTGACACTAATATGGTTAACGCCCAACAAGCACGTCGTTTCTTAGACCGTGTCGTTGGCTTTATGGTGTCACCTTTATTATGGAAAAAAGTTGCTCGTGGTCTATCAGCTGGGCGTGTGCAATCGGTTGCGGTTCGCTTAGTTGTTGAACGTGAAAGTGAGATTAAAGCATTCGTTCCAGAAGAATTTTGGGACATACATGCTGAATTAAATACGCCAACCGCAGCAAGCTTGAAAATGCAGGTGATGAAGTATCAATCTGCTGCATTTGAGCCGATTAATGAAGCACAAGCTAAAGTGGCAGTCGATGCATTGCGTGGGGCGTCTTACGTGGTCAGTGCGCGTGAGGATAAAGCAACCTCAAGCAAACCAACAGCACCTTATATAACCTCTACATTGCAGCAAGCCGCGAGTACTCGTCTAGGTTTTGGTGTGAAGAAAACCATGATGATGGCGCAGCGTTTATACGAAGCGGGCCACATTACCTATATGCGTACCGATTCAACCAATTTAAGTAAAGAAGCGGTTGAAAATTTACGTGAAATGATTGCTTCTGAGTTTGGTGATAAGTATTTACCAGCTGAACCTATCCGTTATGGTAGCAAAGAAGGTGCCCAAGAGGCGCATGAAGCGATTAGACCGTCGAACGTTGCTGTGCAGTCTGCATCGCTAACCGATATGGAAAGAGACGCTCAGCGCTTGTATGAGCTCATTTGGCGTCAATTCGTGTCGTGTCAAATGACCCCTGCTCAGTATGACGCAACACGTTTAACCGTAACTGCAGGTGATTACGAATTAAAAGCCAGTGGCCGTACCTTACGCTTTGATGGTTGGACGCGTGTTCAACCACAGATGAGTAAGAAAAACGAAGACGATAAAACACTGCCAGTAGTCGAAAAAGGTGACAAGTTAGTGCTTGAAACCTTATCGCCTAAACAGCACTTTACCAAGCCTGCGCCACGTTACAGCGAAGCCTCTTTAGTTAAAGAGCTCGAAAAACGTGGTATTGGCCGTCCGTCAACGTATGCGACAATTATTTCAACCATTCAGGATCGCGGCTACGTCAAAGTGGATAATCGCCGTTTCTTTGCTGAAAAAATGGGTGAGATAGTTAGCGAACGTTTAGTAGGCAGTTTTAAAGAATTAATGAGTTACGACTTTACCGCAAGCATGGAGCAAACATTAGATGATGTTGCTCAAGGTAAGCTTGACTGGAAAAAAGTACTCGATGGTTTTTACGGTGACTTTACCAAACAATTATTGTTGGCTGAGTTAGACCCAGATGAAGGCGGCATGCGCCCCAATGAGATGGTATTAACAGACGACATTAAGTGTCCTACCTGTGGCCGTCCAATGGGGATCAGAACCGGTTCTACTGGGGTGTTTTTAGGCTGTTCTGGTTATGCTTTACCACCTAAAGAACGTTGCAAAACCACGCTTAACTTAACCCCAGGTGAAGAAGCGGTTAGCGACAATGAAGATGGTGAAACGGAAGCGTTACGGGCTAAACATCGTTGTGGTAAGTGTGGCACAGCGATGGACAGTTACCTGATTGATGAGACGCGTAAATTACATGTTTGTGGTAATAACCCCTCATGTGATGGCTACGAAGTGGAAGCCGGGCAATTTAAGATTAAAGGTTATGAAGGTCCAATTATTGAGTGCGATCGTTGCGGCAATAATATGGAACTGAAAAATGGTCGATTTGGTAAGTACTTTGGTTGTACTAACAGCGAGTGTAAAAATACACGTAAGTTGCTAAGAAGCGGCGAAGCTGCGCCACCAAAAGAAGATCCTATTTTTCTACCTGAATTAAAATGCACTAAGTCAGATGCGCATTTTGTGCTTCGTGATGGTGCTGCTGGCATATTTTTAGCGGCAAGTACTTTCCCTAAATCGCGTGAAACACGTGCGCCATTAGTGGAAGAGTTAGTTCAGTATCGTGATCTGTTATGGCCTAAATATGCGTATCTTGCTGACGCACCTACAGAAGATGATGATGGTAATAAAGCCTCGGTTAAATTTAGCCGTAAAACCAAAGAGCAGTATGTTGCTACTGAAGTTGATGGTAAAGCCACCGGTTGGTCTTCTAAGTTTATTGGCGGTAAATGGGTCAGTGAAGCGACTAAGAAAAAAGCCAAGAAATAGTTTCTAGCTTTAGTTACTTCATCGTTGTTGATTAACGCTACCCGATTGGGTAGCGTTTTTGTTTGCGCCAGATACGGGGTATTGCATTTTTGTATAGTGAATAGCTGGGCCAACGTGTTGTTTAGACTCTGACCAACAAGTTAATTTAGCCAAGCAGACACAAAAAAGCACTGATAATAATCAGTGCTTTTTTAGTGATAAAGTATTGCGGGTTACCTCAGCGTTAAACCGAAATATCGCAAATTATTTGGCACTGTTTTGCGCAGCTTGAATCGCGGTTAATGCAATCGTGTAGACAATATCATCGACAAGTGCACCACGAGATAAATCGTTAACCGGTTTACGCATACCTTGAAGCATAGGACCGATACTGATCAAATCTGCGCTGCGCTGTACGGCTTTGTATGTGGTGTTACCAGTATTTAAGTCTGGGAACACAAACACAGTAGCTTTGCCGGCAACAGGGCTATTAGGCGCTTTAGATTGAGCGACATTAGGCATCACAGCGGCATCGTACTGCAAAGGGCCATCGATAATTAAATCTGGACGTTTTTCTTTAGCAATTCGTGTGGCTTCGCGGACTTTATCCACATCAGAACCTGTACCAGAGGTGCCCGTTGAGTAACTGATCATCGCAACGCGAGGTTCAATACCAAAGGCTTTAGCGGACTCAGCTGACTGAATCGCAATATCGGCTAACTGCTCAGGATTAGGATCTGGGTTAATCGCACAGTCACCATAAACAAGCACTTGATCTGGCATCAGCATGAAGAAAATTGACGATACTAAGCTAGAACCCGGTGCCGTTTTAATCAACTGTAACGGTGGGCGAATAGTGTGGGCTGTGGTATTAACAGCGCCAGACACAATACCATCGACCTCATCTTGTGCCAGCATCATAGTACCAAGCACCATGTTGTCTTCAAGTTGCTCACGGGCGACGACTTCGGTTAAGCCTTTGCTGCGACGTAATTTAAGCATTGGTTCTACGTATTTTTCACGCACGGTTTCAGGCTCAATGATTTCAATGCCATCACCTAAAACGACGTCTTGCAACAATGCAACGCGTAAAATTTCTTCGCGGTTACCTAATAACACACAGCGAGCGATACCGCGTTCAGCACAAATCGAGGCCGCTTTAACGGTTCTCGGTTCTTCACCTTCCGGAAGCACGATAGTTTTACGCGCAGCACGGGCTAATTCAGTTAACTTATAACGGAATGCTGGTGGCGATAATCGGTGTTCACGGGGAGAATCTTGAGTAACACTTTCAATCCATGTTTGGTCGATATGGCTGGCAACGTACTCTTGCACTTTCTCAACCCGTACAGCATCATCAACAGGCACTTCATGATCAAAGCGTTGAATATTGAGCGATGTCTGCCATGTATTTGAATCGATTAAAAATACTGGCAAGCCAGTTTCAAATGCTTGCTCACATAGGTTCATGATTTCTGGTTCAGGCGAATAGCCACCAGTCAGCAATAATGCACCAATTTTCACACCATTCATTGCAGCTAAACACGCTGAGACTATCACGTCAGAGCGATCGCCTGAAGTCACTAAAAGTGAGTTGGTTTTGATGTGAGTGACCAAGTTTGGAAGACTGCGAGCACAAAATGTCACCCGGCGCATACGACGAGTATGCATTTCACCGGCATTAATGATTTTTGCATTTAAGTGCTTAGCTAAATCAGATGCGCGTGGGGCAATTAACTCTAAATTATATGGCACACTACCTAATATGCGCAGTGGACTTTTACCCGGCAGTTGGAACATCCCCGAGCTATCAACCGCGTTCATGTTTTTATCATCAAAGACTTCTGATAAATCAGGACGTGTACGACCTTCGTTGTCAACGGGGGCACCAATTTTATTGATGATAGCGCCAATTAAGCGTTTGTTTTTCTGCCCACCCCAAGAGTTAAAGGCGATTTCTAAGCGATTCATTAATCCATTAGGCGTATCGTTGCCTGGGGTTGCGATGAAAATAACATCAGCATCTAATGCTTTAGCAATTTCGTAGTTAATGTCATCAGCAAAAGGGTGGCTTCGTGTTGGCACTAAGCCTTCAATCACTAAAGTTTCAGTATTATTGGCGCATTCCGACGCGCGGGCAATAATCTGTTCCAATAGGACATCAGTTTGCTCTGAGCGGATTAAAGCTTCAGCGTGTTCCATTGAAAAAGGCTCCAACGGATTAACCGTAGGAGAAGTACTTAAAATAGTGGTTGAACGCTCAGGACCTGTATCACCAGATCGAATTTGTGCAATAGGTTTAAAAAATTGCACTTTAACGCCTTTGCGTTCTAGGGCGCGAACCATACCTAAACTAAGCGATGTTAATCCTACTCCAATACCAATTGGAATAAGCATAATATTACGAGACATGACGACCTCTTATGTGCGTAGTGTTCATGATAGTTAACCGAATATAAACCTAATAGCGGTTTTACTTAGCTGTGATCAGCTTAATGGCATCTTCGGCAATAACCCACTCTTCATTTGTTGGTATGACCATAGCAATAGGGGTACCTGCTTGGGTTATTACACCCTGTTGGCCAAAACGAGCAGCTTTATTCAAGATGTCGTCAACTTTGAAGTTAAATATTTCTAATAAATTAAGGACTTTCTCACGAATAAGATTCGAGTTTTCGCCAATACCGCCAGTAAAAATGATGGCGTCTAAACGCCCTAATGGCACAGTGTAAGAGGCAATATATTTAGCTAAACGGTAGCAGAAAATATCCAAGGCTAACGTGGCCCCTTTATGGCCATCATGATAACCTTCTTCAATACCACGACAATCATTAGTAAGCTCTGAAATGCCCAGTAAACCACTTTGTTTATTCAGTAGGTTGTTTACTTCATCCAGGGTATAGCCAAGTTGTTTGACTAAATGAAAGATAATCGATGGGTCTAAATCGCCACAACGGGTGCCCATGACTAAACCTTCAAGCGGGGTTAAACCCATTGACGTGTCGACGCTTTTACCGCCTTTAATAGCTGCAACTGATGCGCCATTACCTAGATGAGCACAAATAACATTGATGTCTTTAACATCTTTGCCTAATACTTTGGCTGCTTCACGGCAAACGTAAAAGTGGCTAGTTCCATGCATGCCATAACGGCGAATACTATGTTCACGATACAATTTGTAAGGTAGGGCATAAATATACGCTTTCTCAGGCATGGTTTGATGAAATGCGGTGTCAAACACTGTCACTTGTGGCAACTGAGGAAAAGACGCTATCGCTGCGCGAATACCAATTAAATGGGCCGGATTATGCAGCGGTGCTAGTGAGGCACAATCTTCGATGCCTTGGATGACTTCAGGGGTGATAATGACAGAGCGGGTAAATTTTTCACCACCGTGAACGATGCGATGGCCAATAGCCTTAATTTGTGCCGCCAGTTCTGGGTGTTCCGCCAAGATGTTATTAACGATGAATTCGACTGCTTCGCGATGTGCAGTAAAGGCGCCTAATTTGGCTTCATTTTTACCGCCATTAAATTTCCATTTAATGCGCGAATCTTCTAAACCAAAACATTCAGCTAATCCAGAAATTTTATCATCGCCTGATTGAGCATCAATGATGGCAAATTTTAATGATGAGCTACCGCAGTTGAGCACGAGTACTAATTTGTCTGACATGTTAACGCCTTTTAAGTCAATGAAACTAAATAAAATAGTAAAATTCCATTTTGATTAAGGTTTATGAACATCATTCATAAACGCTACACTTTGGTGTTCTTTTGCTGATTGGCACAGTAAGCTAAATCATTAAAGTGTCAAATCGGCCAGTGCATTTTTGGTACGACACTGTATTATGATAATGTTTCACTCATGTCCTAGGCAGTAAAGGTAACCGTATATTGAACATGAATCTGGTTAAATTACTTGGCGACGGTCAACGTTATATGAAGACTTGGCCAATGGTTAGGCAACTTGGGTTTTATTTCCCCGAGTACCGTGTCGTCAAAGCGACTCAGTTAGCGATCATCGCCATGCCGATTTTGGCATTAGTGGTTGCGGCCAGCCAACTCTACGTTTTGGGCTGGAATTACTTACCGCAAGCATTAACAACACTGCTCTTTTTTATTAGCCTGCCACTACAAGGCTTATTATGGTTAGGCTGGCGAGCAAGCCACCCATTGCCTTTATCGTTATTCGAGTGGGGCAATCAACTCAGTGCTAAATTGACCGAGATGGGTATCTATTGCCAACCCCTAGGTGCCAGAGCCTGTTATTCAGACATGGCCGCCATCTTGAAATTGGCTTTTGAACGTTTGGATCAAAGTTACTGGGAAGAACTCTAATCTATCTGCTTGGTAATCTGTTGCTCATTTAAGTCGGTTTATTTTTGTTATGACTAAAATGTAGCGCTAATGCCTCGATCTAAAAACACTTGTTGAATTTTTTGCATCGTCTCAGTACTTGGCGCTGCAATATCAGCCAAGGTGTATGCTTCGCCAAAGGCTTGCCATTTATGTTGACCTAACGGGTGATAAGGCAGTAGCTCAACTTTCTCAACATTATTCATCGGTTTAATAAACTCAGCTAATGCAATGGCCGATTCTACGTCTTCGGTAAATCCGGCGACAACGACATATCGGATCCAGGTTTTTATGTTTCGTTTAGCGAGATATTGAGCAAATTGTAATGTTCTATGGTTACTGACTTTTGTCAGTTCGATGTGTTTAGCATCATCCATTTGTTTTATATCAAGTAATACTAAATCGGTATTGTCGAGTAACTCATCAATCACAGGTTCGTATTTGCGTACAAAACCGTTAGTGTCTAAACAGGTGTGGACACCCTGATCTTTGCAGGCTTTAAATAATTCACTGACAAATTGAGCTTGTAAAATTGCTTCCCCACCACTGGCCGTAATACCACCACCGCTAGCGTCTAAAAAGGGTTGATAAGCAATAACTTGTTTCATTATTTCATCGACAGATATTTCTTTGCCGCCATCCAAATCCCACGTATCACGATTATGACAATATTGGCAGCGCATAAGGCAGCCCTGCATAAAAGTAATATAACGGATCCCCGGACCGTCTACGGTTCCGAATGATTCCACTGAATGAATGCGACCTAAGGTCATTATTATTCCTCAAATATCTATAAAAAAGGCTGTATCGATAATTTGTTACACATCGATACAGCCAATTTTAGCAGAGACTACATACTTTTAGTAAATGTACGAGTAATCACGTCTTGTTGCTGCTCTGGAGTGAGCGCATTAAAGCGAACGGCGTAACCTGATACACGGATTGTTAATTGTGGATATTTATCCGGATGAACAATCGCATCTTCTAACATTTCACGGTTCATCACGTTAACGTTTAAGTGTTGACCACCTTCACGATTTGGCTTGCTTAAGAAGTAGCCATCCATTAATGACGCTAAGTTAGTACGACGACCAGTGTCATCTTTACCTAATGCATTTGGCACGATAGAGAAAGTGTAAGAAACACCATCTTGTGCGTGAGCAAATGGTAGCTTGGCGACTGATGTTAATGAAGCAATTGCGCCATTTTCATCACGACCATGCATAGGATTTGCACCTGGAGCAAATGGTGCACCTGAACGACGACCGTCTGGAGTGTTACCGGTTTTCTTACCATAAACCACGTTTGAAGTGATGGTTAAGATTGATTGAGTTGGAATGGCATTACGATACATTTTCTTATCGCGAATTTTTGCCATAAAACGTTCAACTAAATCGCAAGCAATGTCATCTACACGAGCGTCATTGTTACCAAATTTTGGATAGTCACCTTGTATATCAAAATCAACGGCAATACCATTTTCGTCACGGATAGGCTTAACTTGAGCGTACTTAATTGCAGACAATGAATCGGCAGCAATTGATAAACCAGCAATACCACAAGCCATAGTGCGGCGCACATCGCGGTCATGTAATGCCATCAACGCAGACTCGTAAGAGTATTTGTCGTGCATATAGTGGATGGCGTTAAGTGCAGACACATATTGTGTTGCAAGCCAGTCCATTAAACCGTCAAGACGAGACATCACATCATCAAACTCAAGTACATCGGCAGTGATTGGATCTGCTTTTGGAGCAATTTGAGTTTTAAGTTTTTCGTCAACACCACCGTTAATGGCATATAACATGGTTTTGGCTAAGTTAGCGCGAGCACCGAAGAACTGCATGTGTTTACCCACAATCATTGGGCTAACACAACAGGCGATGGCATAATCGTCAGACTCGAAGTCTGGACGCATTAAATCATCGTTTTCATATTGAATTGAGCTGGTGTCAATCGATACTTTTGCGCAGTAGCTTTTAAACCCTTGTGGTAATTTTGTTGACCACAATACGGTAATGTTTGGCTCTGGGCTTGGGCCCATGTTGTACAAGGTATGTAAAAAACGGAAGCTAGATTTTGTGACTAATGTACGGCCATCAAGACCCATACCTGCAATAGACTCAGTTGCCCAAATCGGGTCGCCAGAGAACAGTTCATCGTATTCAGGTGTGCGAAGGAAACGAACCATACGCAATTTCATCACAAAATGGTCAACCATTTCTTGGGCTTGCTGTTCAGTAAGAACACCATTTTTAATGTCACGTTCAATATAAGCATCAATGAACGTTGAAGTACGACCCAGTGACATTGCTGCGCCATTTTGGCTTTTTACTGCAGCAAGATAACCAAAGTAAGTCCATTGAATGGCTTCTTTAGCATTTTTGGCCGGTACAGAAATATCACAACCGTATTTAGCTGCCATCACTTTCATTTGGCCTAAAGCACGATGCTGCTCAGAAATTTCTTCACGTAATTGAATCACACTTGATAAGTCTTCGCCTGCTTCAAACTGCGCTTGCAGTGAACTGAATTGGGCAAACTTATCTTTCATTAAGTAATCAATACCGTATAAAGCAATGCGGCGGTAATCACCAATAATACGACCACGGCCGTAAGCATCAGGTAAACCCGTTAATATACCTGATTTACGACAAGCCATAATTTCAGGGGTATAAACATCAAACACACCCTGGTTGTGGGTTTTACGTAATTCAGAATAAATGTAATTAACATCGCTGTTAAGTTCACGGCCATATGCTTTACATGAACCTTCAACCATACGAATGCCGCCATTAGGCAACATGGCACGTTTTAATGGTGCATCAGTTTGTAAACCGACAATAGTTTCAAGCTCTTGATTAATGTAACCAGCATTATGAGAAGTAATGGTAGAGACCATGTCAGTATCGAAATCGACAGGAGCATGAGTTTGGTTCTCTTGCTTGATGCCTTCCATAACTTTGTCCCACAAAGTTAATGTTGCATCTGTTGCACCTGTTAAGAATGACTCATCACCCTCATATGGTGTGTAATTTTGTTGGATAAAGTCACGTACATTAACTTCTGTTTTCCAATCGCCAGCTACGAAACCTTCCCACGCGTTGGCAAATAGTTCGGTTTTATCTGTCATTTACTTAACCCTCTGGTTGATTTTCAACGGATACTGTCTCAATTAGCACGAGCTGGTATCCGTGAGTATTTACATTCTGTCATCTAGGCGCATTCGCTAGATTGAGCTGTTAACATCTTCTGCGACATTGGTGGCAGAAATGTTCCGCCTGGTTTTTATAATGACGCTAATCGATATTGTTTTAGTCAATGAATTAATTGGTAAGACCATTTATCCATGGGTTGATAATAGCACAGCTAAATGACGATATCGGCAGCTTTTGATAATTGAATAACAAAAGTGTTAACTGGCTAACATATCTGTTTAGAATTAAGAGTAGCACACATTAATATTAGCCAATAAAAAAGCGAAATCGTTGCCGATTTCGCCTTTTAAGAGTGATATTACCAAGCACAACGCGATTATAAGAAGGCTGGGATACCTTCAATCATGCCTACTGCTAACATCGCCGCTAAACAAATCACGAATGCTAGCGTTGGGATCACGATACGGTCGGCAAACGATAATGTTTTAGGACGTTCTTTGTCACCAATTAAGCCGTTGTTATCAAGCAACATGGTTAATGCCCATGCTAATACCGGATTGGCTACAAATGAGGCAAAAATACAGATCCCTGCAGCTTGGCTACTGGTGGTGTCTTTAACCATCTGTAAGCCGGCTTCCAGTAACGGTAGGAACACACCGACTAGCAACGCAATTGACATAACCGGGCGCCATACTGTGATATCCATAGGATAACCAATGACAGCGACAATAATACATAAGCTACCAAGCAAGATTGCGCCAGCAGGAATAGGACGTTTGGCTATTGCAGCAGGGATCATATAGGTTCCCCAAGAAGAGGTAATGTTACCGCCACCTACTGCTGTACCTACGATCTGTCTCACTGAACAGGTGGTCATGGTGTCATCGACATCCATCAGTACTTTTTCAGCCCCTTTTGGGTAATTTAATTCTTGGAAAATACGATGACCAAGGAAGTCTGGTGACCACATGGCAACAGCAAGAATAGCAAACGGTAATGATGCAATAAAATGGGCCATATTAGGTAAACCTAACTGCCAACCGTGTTCAGTTGAGCCCCACCAATACACAGGGTTTAAATTAGGAATCCCAGGCGCCGTGGTAAACTGCAAATCTAAGCCTGCACCAAAAGCAAATGCCAGTGCGACTGCTGCAATCGAACACAAAGGAATGGCTAACCAGCGTTTACCAAATTTAGCTAATGCTGCATAAATGATCACATTGATTAACAATATGGCAAAGGCAACATAACCGAGTGAGTAGTCCAAGCTATGCTTGGCTTGCAGTCCGCCAGCCCAGTCGAATAACGAGCCTATTTGACTTTTCGCTCCCATGAAGCCTAAGAACACTAATAAGCCGCCAGCCACGCCGCTACTGGTGAGATTGACCAGTTTCGAGCCACCTTTGAAATAACTTAAAATTAAGCCAAATATACCAATGAGAATTGCTAAGGCTAAAGGGTGAGCACCGGCGAGTGCGATAGTACCAATTAACGGGATCATTGGTCCATGGTTGCCGCCGAGGTTTGCCCTTGGGTTAATAAAACCTGAGCTAATAATACAGAACAGTAAAGCTGGGATGAGCATTTCTACCCGCACGACTTGGATAGCAAAGTCAGCGCCAAGATTGATGTGGTCCCACTTTTCGCTTAAGCCAGCAGCCCAAGCAGCCATTACTGCTGAATACATCACAGTAATACCAATGGTTCCTGCGATAGCTGGAACTAAGTCTTCCCATTCAAAGCGAAAATCACGCCCAGGGAGGTTAAGTCCCCAGCGTCTTGGTTTCATTATTTTTAGTTCGTTTTCTAAATAGGCATCGCGAGTATCAAATTCACTCGCAGGGCGGTGAAGTTCGCGATAGCTCGCTTCTTGTGCTTGTTTTTCTGAATTGCTGACAGTTTCTGACATAATTTCTCATTCTCCGAAAAGAACAGGTTAATCCATCAAATGATGAAGTTTAAGTGTGTTCCCTTGAAGTGATGGCGATATTCATAAGAGCTGCTTGCCAGAGAGCCGCTAATAGCTCTTATCACTTTACTCATCTGTAATGTTTCATTTGTGAAGCATTACAGTGATGTCCTTATTTAAGTCTTTCTTGGTAAGACCAATTTACCTCACGGATTTTAGCATAGTGATTTGATTGCATCACTTGGTATCAATAAAGTTGATGTTTTGTTTGTTGGAAGTGAGAGCTGGATAACAAGTTGACTGCATTATTAGACGAAGAAATGAGTCTAAAAGTTAGCTCGCTTAGCCCTTTGCTGTTAAAAATATCATGCCACATCAATATAATTGATACAAAGTATCGTCATCGTTCAATCGTAGTTGATATCAAAGCAGGTTATAGCATCAATACTAGACAAAAAAATTTTGTTGAGATAAAAATTATCTCGGCTTATGCAAATCGTTTGAAGGTAAAACTGAGTATCGAGAAACTTGATACTGATGATAATGACGAATCTTACTGTTGCTTAAAGCTCAATATTATTTTAATTAATATGACTGTAGCAGGAATAATTAACTCGAGTTGACGTTTAAATACAATCGACATGTGTTAGCTGAGTTTACGCCAACTTAGCCTGCCACAGCGCGATGTTATGAGGCAGGTTAGTCGGTCGTATCAAAATAGATGCAGCAAAGCAGGCGAGCATAACCTGTTACTATTGCGCTTAGCGCTAATGGAGTGGTGTTTAAGCTGCGAAGATAGAGGCCATGCCGATTAACAACCGGCACTAAATATGTTGTACAAGTTCTTGGTCAATAATGAAGCTTAACTGCGAGTAACACACTTTGCTTCTGCAATAAGGCAATCTCTGAGTGGGTTATCACCAGTATCTTGGCGCCAGATAAATGATAAATGTCGTTTTAAGTTTAATTCGGGCGTAGTTAACACAACTAGTTCGCCATTGGCGACATCTTGTTCGACATCCAAATAGGGCAAGCAGCTTAAATACACGCCATTTTTAACTAAAGCTTTTAATAATCCGACGTGATCGTATTCTTTCCAGACATTTAATTTAACAATTACCCCATGGATGGCGGCATCAAAAATACGCCGAGTGCCAGCACCTGGCTCTCTTAAAACCCATTTGGCTTGTTCAAGTTGAGCGATGCTAGTGCGTTTGTTTTGCGCAAACGGGTGGTGCGGAGAGACAACAACAACCAGGTGATCATCAATCCATGGTTCTTGATGCAATCGACTGTCATCAATTCGACCTTCAATAACCCCTAAATCAAATTGATAATCGAGTACCTCTTGTGCTACATGGTCGCTATTTTCAACGGCAATTTCGATTCTGAGCTCTGGAAAATCGTTATCAATTTTACTGATCAAGGCGGGTAATAAATGCTCCGCAGCGGTTTGGCTCGCGCACAGTTTTACTGTGCCACTAATAATATGTTGATCGTGAAGGCCCAGAGAGATTTGTTGTGCGTCCTGCAGTAGTTTTTGTGCCCTTGGACGTAACCATCTTCCCCAATGACTCAAGATAAGTCGATTTCCCTGGCGGATAAATAATGGTCGACCCAATAAATGTTCGAGTTGGCTTAACGACATGCTAACCGCTGATTGACTCATTGACAGTTTCTTGGCTGCTGCGCTAACGCTCTCTAAACTTGCAACAGCATCGAAAACGGCTATTTGCTTAAGCGTATAATGCATGAGATCCCTTATTGGTGAAAAACAAGATATAAAACAATGTTTCCATGATCAGCTATTTTTGATCCTAGGTATACTTAACACTATAAAATTTGTGGCCTTGCTTCAATAATCGTTATTTATCCGTTGGAAAAATCGCCATACCTGCTATCTAACAATGTTCACTTTTACAATGCTTAAATCTAAATGATGAAATTAACTGGCGAAGTGAACAAGACAAAGGTTTACGATCTCTATAAGACGTTGCCTGAATTTTGATGGGCATCAGATTGTAATTGAATGAATTAACGAATAAAAAAACGGCATCCTAAGATGCCGTTTAACCTATCTAACCTTAGTGGTTAGATAAATAGCTTAGCGCTCAATGTTTAAAACTTATAGCTAGCGGTAGTATGGAAGAAGCGACCAACGTTATCGTAAGCTGAGCTGGTGGTATCTGTACCTGTATAGCCGTAAGGCAAGTCACGGTTAAATACGTTATCGATACCAAACTTCAAGGTAATACCTGAGTTAAAGTTATATGCAACTGCCATATCACTGATAAAGTAATCACCAAATTCCATGTTGCTGTTTGGATTCGCATTTAAGGCTAATTCTTTATCGGTATAAAGGCTTACACCCTCAACAAAGCGTGTTCTCCAGCTAATATCCCAGCTATCGATTGAATAACCTAAACTCCAGTTTGCTTGCCATTTAGCATAACCGGCAGTGCCTGCAAGTTCTTCAAATGTATCTGGCTCATCCTGGAATGAAAAGTCTTTACGTTTTAATAGGCGAGTCGCAATAAGGTTAGTGCGAACATCACCACTAAAGGCTTCAAAGTTATAACCAATATCAAAGTCGATACCAGCAGCTTCAAGCGACGCAATGTTTAACGAGAACTGTCTAATTTGAGTAATTTCATGGCTCGCTGGATCACGAGTAATTAAGCTACAGTACTCGTTATTCACACCAGTTTTAGAATCGACACAACGGTCAATAATATCTTGAGCACCAACGGCACTGATGGCGTTTTCGATCTCAATATTCCAGTAATCGGTAGTGATCGATAATCCATCGATAAAATCAGGTTGATAGACAATCCCTAGGGTAAAACTTTTCGATTCTTCTGCTTTTAGCTCGCGGTTACCACCACTTAATCCTTCAAGCGTTTTATCGTCGTAGTCTGCATCAAAGCCAGCTGGGATCCCTAAAGCGGCACAATTTGTCTGACGTTGAGTTGGATCTTCTAAATCATTTAAGTATTTAGCACGGCAAGAATCATTTACTGAGAAGAATGTTTGGCTTTCTGCACCATACAACTCACTAATGTTTGGCGCACGCATGGCTTCAGAGTATGTTGTACGAACGCGGAGTTGATCGTCGATCTCCCAGCTTAACCCTGTTTTCCAAGTCGTTGCATTGCCAATAGTACTGTAATCGGCAAAACGAATCGCAAGATCAAGATCTAATTGGCGCATCATAGGTAAATCGGCTAATAATGGTAGCGTGATTTCAGCAAAAACCTCACTGACATCAAAATCACCTTTATCTTCACCTAATGCATTAAAGAAAGTACCTGCCGCATTTGATGGTTCAAAAATCTCGCTCTCTTCTTTACGGTATTCAACACCGGTAGAGAAGCCTGCATAACCGGCAGGTAATTCAAATAAACTCGAGTTAGTTAATGAGCCACCAAGTACAGTTTGCTTAATAACTGAAGTACCTGTTGAAGTGGTATTTATATAATTGATTGCATCTTGACTTGGCGCGCCAAAACCAAAGATGTTAACCGGCACACAGCCAGCATCTCTAGCGGCTTGATCTCGACATACCGCAACACCATTTTCTAAAACTGAATCAAGTGCGTTGGTATAATTATCATAGATTAAGTTATTTTTATTAACCCGTTCTAAATCCGTTTGACCGTATATCGCATAGGCGTCGTAATCCCAATCTTGAAATACTATGCCTTCAAGACCGACAACATAGCGTTGGGTTTCACGAGTATCATCTTCAATGCGTGCACCCAAGTCCGTCATAAAACGACGGATATTGAGAGTGTCTAATGGCGCAGCATTTCCCTCGCTATCTTTGTTTGCTTTCATTAAAGCAACAAGTTCAGGATTGATAAAAGCGTTATCAATTTTAATATTGTTAACCGGGTTACCAAAGAAAAATGCCGGTTGACCTTCATCTGTTGATTGGCTGTTAACGTATTTAGCTTCAAAATAAACGTTATGGTTATCATTAAGCTGGTAGTTTGCTTTGAAGTTAATATTGTAACGTTCAAATTCGGGTTGTAACTCAACAAATTGATTCAAGTTGGTTACATCGCAATTAGCACAACGAATGCCATCAACATTTTGACCACTATAGACATCTCTTAACGAGCCATCAGGATTAAAGCTTTTCCAACCGTCTAAATTGAAAGTGCCCGCATTACTAATGGTGTAATGACCAGCATTAGGTGTCCATATTTTATCTGGATCTGATGGGTCATTATTATCGGTAGGACGATTTTTATTTGCTAGACTCGAAAATGAAGTTGATGTTTGATCGCGATCAAAGGCGCGAAGTTGCTCTTGAGCACTGTATTCAACTGCGAAGGCAACATTACCATCACCTTGGGCGAAGTCAGTTCCATAAGATAAAGAAAAACGATCCTTATTGTGGCCGCTGTCATCAGCCCAACCTTTGGTTGCTGATACATCTAAACCGTTAATGTCTTTCTTTAAAATAAAGTTAACTACACCAGTTACCGCATCAGCGCCATAAATAGCAGATGCACCGCCGGTAATCACTTCAACTCTTTCAATCCAAACACTTGGGATAGTATTAACATCAACAGAGGATGTACCAGCAGAGCTTGATACATGACGTTTACCGTCGACTAATACTAGTGTTCTGGCGGTGCCCATGCTTCTTAAATCGAGCAAGTTAAGACCAGATGTACCAATAAATCGCCCAGAGTTGGCTAGCGAGTAGGTATTACCGAGTGCAGGTAATTGGTTTAGCGCTTCACCAATATTAGTTACACCTGTTGATAATAACTCGTCGCCAGTAATTACTGTAACCGGTGTTGGTGCTACAGCGCCTTCACGAATAATACGTGACCCCGTTACAGATATTCTTTCTACCGGTGCAGCAGCAGTGTCTTCTGCTGCAAAAGTATTAAAAGTAGTTGCAGCAGACAGTGCCGCACCACCGATTAGCGCTACGCGAATCGCATTGGCTAGTTGTGAATTTACTTGCATTTATCTCTCCCAGAATTATTTTTTATTATGTGATGATTTTTTTAAACATTTTTAATATAAAAATGAAACAAAATTACACCAATATGGATATAACCATAATGAGATTAAAATACAATACTTATAAATCAGCACGTTACCTAAATATGCGTTAACACATTAAACATCTTTAATTAACACAAAATAAGCAATTCAGTGTCTGAAACACTTGATTGTGAGTATTTTGATGCTAATTCGTTTCGTTGTTTTTGGTTTATTGTTTAATATATGTTTATTTATTGAGGTGTTGAGCGGGTTTTAATTACTGGTTGTTATAGGGTTGTAATTTTTGTTGGTGTAAAAAAAGAAGAAATTATTTAATGACGCTGAAAATGATAAGGTAAATAATCCTTTTTAGACTAAGCAGTATTAGTCATTAATAGAGTTATGAATAACGCTATTAATAACTTAAGTGACTCGTGCGATATTATTTTCTTACTAGGAAAGATAATTGAAGTGGTATTTATGCGGTTATCTTGATTTGTTATTCCTGTTTAATCGGTTGTTGATTAGTGGTTAATTTTTATTCGGTAATATCTAACTCACAAGAGCAGACAAGTAGGCGAGGGGTATTATTATTTGCGATAAAAAATGCCAGCAATTTGCTGGCATTTTGGGGTTAATTTAGCGCTTAACGATTAAATTAAGCTAACCGGTATTACTGCACGTTTTCACTGTCACTAAATTCACCAGCAAATAATGCTGTTGATAAATATCGCTCTGCGGCAGATGGAAGAATAACCACAATCATTTTATCGGCAAATTCTGGTAATGCTGCAATACGGTTAGCAGCAACAACAGCAGCACCAGAAGAAATACCTACAAGGATACCTTCTTCTTTCATTAAACGACGGGCCATTTCGATTGACTCGTCATTTGTAACGGCTTCTACGCGATCAATAAGAGATAAATCTAAGTTACCAGGAATAAATCCAGCACCGATACCTTGAATTTTGTGTGGACCGGGCTGTATAGGCTGTCCAGCTAAAGCTTGAGCAATAACAGGTGAGTCAACAGGCTCAACAGCGACAGAGGTAATGGTTTTACCTTGTGCTTTTAAGAAACGACTGACACCGGTCAATGTACCGCCAGTACCTACACCTGCAACAAATACATCAACTTCACCATCAGTATCATTCCAGATCTCTGGACCAGTGGTTTGTTCATGAATTGCTGGGTTAGCAGGATTATCAAATTGGCCAAGTATTAGATATTTTTCTGGTGCTGATTGGCGAATTTCTTCTGCCTTCTCAATAGCACCTTTCATACCTTTAGCACCTTCTGTTAGCACTAAGTTAGCACCTAATGCCTTAAGCAGCTTACGACGTTCTAAGCTCATCGTGTTTGGCATAGTTAAGGTTAATTTGTAACCACGCGCTGCAGCAACATAAGCAAGTGCAATACCTGTGTTACCAGATGTAGGTTCAATTAACTCGATATCTTTAGTGAGTAGACCTTTTTTTTCAGCATCCCAAATCATGTTCGCGCCAATACGGCATTTGATACTGAAACTAGGATTACGTGATTCTACTTTTGCTAACACATTGCCATTGCTGACGCGGTTTAAACGAACTAGCGGTGTGTTGCCTAAAGTATATGAATTATCTTCGAAAATTTTGCTCATGGATTATTTGCTCCTATGGTTGCATTGTCTAATCATAATCTGCTTAGCAGGATTTAGAAGTGATAATTTGTTCTTCTTTATTCCTTTTAGTTATTAAGGTGTAAACCTTTATTCTAAAAAACCTCTATATGCTGCTATATTAGGCTTTTGGGGCGAATTATCATCATTCAATGGTCTGACCATCAGATAAATTTAATTTAGTATGCCAAGAATAAATCATAAAATACTAGAATGGCGTTAATCAGCAAATGTTTCTATGTCGTGCTACCCAATTGACGAGCATGGTTTATTGATAAGGGAGAGTAAACCTTTCAATAAATTAGATCGATGAATTGATGTCGATCTCTCTGGCGCAGATGAACTTTCGCTAACTCATTCACTAAAAATGGTAGAGCAAAATGAATAAAGTTGTGATTTCAGGCAGTGGTTTATACACACCACCTTACAGTGTCTCTAACGACGAACTGGTTAACAGTTACAACAGCTATGTAGACCTATTTAATCAGCAAAATGCAGCAGATATCGAAGCCGGAGCCACGGTTGCAATGGCGTACTCTTCAAGTGAGTTTATCGAAAAGGCCTCTGGGATAAAAAGCCGTTATGTGATGGTGAAAGAGGGGATTCTCGATACCGATATCATGATGCCATTAATTGCTGATAAGTCTTCTGAATTATTATCTATGCAAGCTGAAATGGGGATTAACGCAGCCAAACAAGCCCTAGAGCAAGCAAACCTAACGGCTGAAGACATTGATTTAGTGATTGTTGCTTGTGCTTATACACAGCGCGCTTACCCGGCGATTGCGATTGAGATCCAGCAAGCTATGGGCACTAAAGGATTTGCTTATGACATGCTTGTGGCTTGTTCATCAGCGACTTTTGCGATTGTGAATGCGGTTAATGCGATTCGTGGTGGTACGGCAAACAGAGTACTGGTCATCAATCCTGAATTAACCTCACCACAAATCAATTTTCGTGATCGTGACAGTCATTTTATTTTCGGTGACGTTGCTACCGCAGTTGTGGTTGAGCGCGAAGAGTTATCGACCTCAAAACGTGCCTTTAGCGTATTGTCTATGCGTTGTTTAACTGATTACTCTAGTAATATTCGCAGTAATTTTGGCTTTGTAAATCGTTGCGATCCTGAAAATGCTACTACGGCTGATAAATTGTTTCATCAACAAGGTCGTAAAGTATTTAAAGAATTATTACCGATGATTTACCAGCATTTAGATGCCCAATTTACTGATGAGCAAATAAAGCCTGAAGAATTTAAGCGTTTATGGTTGCATCAAGCCAACATTAATATGAATTTGTTTGTGGTGAAAAAGCTTCTTGGTGACAATGTTGAAGCAGATAAAGCACCAATAGTACTCGATGAGTATGCCAATACCGCTTCTGCGGGATCGGTTATTGCTTTCCATAAATTTAATCAAGATTTCAAAACCGGTGACTTAGGTTTATTGTGCTCATTTGGTGCGGGTTATTCTATTGGTAGTATTGTACTTGAAAAGTGCTAATTGGCTGATAGGCCGTCATTAAGATGCCTACCTTGCTAGCGCCGATTGATTCAATATAATAAAAGTAGCTCTTGTTCTATGGCTAAGTGAGCCGTTTGAGCCGATAAGATCTGTAATGAATAAGGCCGTTGATACTCAGTATCAACGGCCTTATTGCGTCTACAGCAACTTGCTTGGTGCTGGGAGTATTTCGTCATAGCAGAAATCTATCGCATTAGCTTACCCGTCACGGTTTTGTGATTAATGCTTACAGTAACCAAGCGTAGCTGACTTTCATAAAGTAGGTCTTTTCGTCTTGGGTTAATGAATCAATGTCATCATTAGCAATAAAGGCATCTGAGTAACCGAGATAGAATACGCTTTGGGGGTTGAGTTTATAGCCATACAGTAATTCATTACCCATATCTTGATAAAGTGAATCAGGGCGTTGGTAGCGGTATAAATCAGGATCGCGCTCAATACGCGTGTACACACTGCTAAGGCGGATAAAACTGTTTAGCGTCAACTGCCAATTTAGGCGAACGTCACTGAGATTGGCTGTAAATAAACGTCCATCGTCAACGTCTAATACCTGGTAACGATGCGAGATATCCAGCACAAGAGATTCGGTTAGTTTCCATTCCACACCTGGATTGAACATGGTAATTGTTGCCGGACGATCGTTGGCAAAATCAATATCATCGCCATAGTTTACATCCAGCTCGAGTTTGAGTGAACCAATGGGAGTGAAGTTAGTGTAAAACCAGCCTAAGGTTTCTTCAAACATGGTGGTATTGCCATCAATGTTGATGATGCTTGGATTATGACGCCGACCCACTCGTTCACGTTGTACGATACCTGAGGCGATATAGCTTTGTAGACCACCTTCGAATTCAACAAGCATTTCTGTTTCTTGTTCCAAACGCTCATTATCTTGGCTATGGCTAATATCCCAGTCGCCACCGAATGTTATTTTGCTGAAGAAGTTATTTTCTGGGTACCAAATATAGCCGCCGCCAGCAACAAACTTGCTCACATCGACTTTATCAATGAATCCCAAATCGGCCCTAAAATCGCGGCCAATAGATTGATATTGTGTGTTGGTATACCAATTACGGCGTTCATGCTTGTAAGTGATGCTGTACATAGCATCACTAAATTCACCGTTTTTACGAGTACGAAGCACGCGCTCATTTATCGCACAATCTCCTCGGTCACAATCAAGTTGGCTTTGGCTACAATTATCGCCGCCACAAAATTGATTAAATAGCGCATCAGGATAGGCGGTTTGTGAGTGGGCATATTGAGCCGTTAATGTATCTTGCTTTGTCGGTTGATACTTGATGTCGGCGCTAGCGACATAGTTATGGTATTCATTCGCCTGCTTCAACGTCACTAAACCACCGACTGAAAATTGCTTACTAGGATCGAAACGATATCGGGCTGCTACGTTATGGCTTGGCTCGTCGATAACGGCAATGTCTGAGCTTAAATTACCGGGCACTAAAAACTGACTTTGGACATCATTGGCTGCCAGTATTGCAAATGTATGGTCGTCGGTTTTGCTCGTGAGTTTTAAGCCATAATCTGGCGAACTAATATTACGGGTGTGCAATAAATCCAGTTGAGTATCAAAGTAATCTTTATTATCGAGAAAAAAGGCTCGTTTTTCTGGAAAAAACAGCGCAAAGGTGTTGTTAACATCAAGCTGGCCAGCATCGGCTTCTACTTGAGAAAAGTCAGGGTTGAGGGTGGCATTTAACAATGTAGTCGGGGTGATTCCCCAACGTAAATCAACTCCAATATCAACATTATTTTCATCATTCCAAGGTTGGGATTGACCGACATCTCTTTGTTGACTTTGGTTAGCAACAATCGATGGTGTGAGCTGTAAATCTTTACCTTGAGTGGCACCTGCTAGGCCTGATGCCGTGCCTAATTGGCATAACTGACATGATACATTGCGGTCAATTTGGTGGGTGGATAAACGATGGGTTTCATTGCGAGGGTAAAAGCGGATCAGCTCAATGCCCCAGGTTTGGATAGGGTTAGTACCATCAAAATTAAATAATCTTAATGGCAGCTGCACTTCAACTTGAAAGCCGTTCGCGGTGAGCTTGCCTTCACTATACCAAATACCGTCCCAGGCATCACTTTCTTGGCCTGTGAGTTCATTTTCAATGGAGTCACTTTGGACGCCATAAGGATTAATAAAAAATTGATACGCTAAACGAGCATTGTTGAAGGTATCCAGTTTAATCCCCACCATGTCATCGCCCCAGGATTTATCGCGGTCACGTAAGTTGACTCGAATATTATCGGGATTAGGGTCTTGGGCAGTAAATGCAAAATATAGGCTGGTGTTTGACGCATATACCTTGACCTTAGTACTGACTGGCGCGGCAGTGTTTTCTCCAGGAGAAGTTTCGTAATTAAGCATTACTTCAGTGGCTTGTTGCCATGCAGCTTCATTAAAGTCGCCATCAAGTACTATATCTTCATTGATGGTCGGAATGTCGAGGTGAAATTGTTGGCTGGAACCTGCAAGTGCAGTGAAGGATAGAAAACTGCTCAACATTAACCCGCAAGCAAGGTTATTCATTTGGCGTAAACGGTTGATTGGACGCGGGCTCTTAGCTGAGGTTAACAAGTTGGTCACAGGTACTCTTTGATATTTTTGTTATTTGCGCCATTATCTCAAAAAACCTATTAAAGCGGAGGTTTTGCCCATGTTAAAATTACCGATAAATTGTTACCAAGTGTTAAATCTTACTGGTAGCTATAATAAAAAGCCCGCTGCTAAGCATCGGGCTGAGAGAGTATCAAGTCGATCTATTCTCCAATGGCGACTTACTCATAAATCATTTTTAGAGGTATGCCATTAGACTGTTAGATTAGTATTTATTCATCGAGGCCAATAACAGCCGATTAATCAGGAGCGATAATATTGTTTTTGTAGGCTTGACGATATTTATCTACCCACATCGCGGTTGCGCCGCAAATGGCTACAGGCATAACGATAAAGTTAACAATAGGGATCATCGAAAATAAGGTCACCGATGCCCCGAAACTGTAGCTTGAACCTTTAGTGTTTTTAAGGGCAAACTTCATATCATCAAAACTGACTTTGTGGTTGTCAAAAGGATAGTCACAATATTGAATCGCCATCATCCAAGCGGTAAATAAAAACCATAAAATAGGTGCAGCTGTTTGACCAATGACCGGCACCCAAAACAACACTAAAAATAATAATGCTCTGGGTAAATAGTATTTTAGTTTGATCCATTCTCGGCCTAACACACGGGGCAAATCTTTCACCATATCGACAGATGTGCCGGTATTTAAATTTTTACCTGTTAAGTGTTGTTCAACCTTTTCGGCCAATAAGCCATTAAAGGGAGCTGCCAGCCAGTTCATCACTGAGCTGAATATAAATGACATGACCACTAACATGGTTAACAAGGCTAATGGCCATAAGAAAAAATGTAACCAACTTAAGTAGTCAGGCAGTTGGCCATTCATCCAATCGAATAGCTCAGTCAATTGGCCCAAGGCAAAATACATTGCCCCAGCAAACAGCAGTAAATTTATCATTAACGGGATAAACACAAACGAGCGTAACCCCGGCTGTTTAATTAATTGAAAGCCTTGCATAAAATAATTTACACCGCTCTTTTTAACGGTCTGAGTGTTGTTTACCATTTAACGCGCCTTTTTTATGACTCATAACATTGATTTTGACCAGCCAGAGACAATAAAACAAGTGATAAACAGGATCAATAGGATAAAAATCGTTACAAAATGCGGCTCAATTGCTAAAGTGAACTGCTTTTTCCTTTTAATGCGTACCTGAACTGGCAACATGAGATTAAAACAAATAAAACTTGCTGGATTTAAGTCGTTTGTAGACCCAACAAAAATCCCATTTGATAATGCCTTATCGGCCATTATTGGCCCTAACGGCTGCGGCAAATCCAATGTGATTGATGCTGTACGCTGGGTGCTGGGGGAAAGTAGTGCCAAGCATTTACGTGGCGATTCGATGACCGATGTTATTTTTAACGGTTCATCTTCGCGCAAGCCTATTTCAGTGGCTGGGGTAGAGCTTGTATTTGAAAATACCCAAGGACGACTTACTGGTCAGTACGCTAGTTATCAAGAAATATCGGTTAAGCGCCAAGTCAACCGCGATAGTGAATCAAGTTACTTTTTAAATGGTCAAAAGTGTCGTCGCAAAGACATTACCGACTTATTTATGGGGACCGGTCTTGGGCCACGAAGCTACGCAATTATCGAACAGGGGACGATTTCACGTTTAATTGAATCTAAACCTCAAGAGTTGAGAGTATTTATTGAAGAAGCCGCCGGTATTTCGCGTTATAAAGAACGCCGCCGTGAAACTGAAAATCGGATTCGTCATACCCGTGAAAACCTTGAACGTTTAAATGATATTCGCGTTGAGCTCGGCGCTCAGTTAGATAAATTATCGCAACAAGCTAAAGCGGCGTTGCGCTATCGCGAATTAAAACACAGCGAACGCCAGTTACATAGCCAGCTCCTCGTTATGCGCTATCAACAACTATTACAGCAAACCGACAAGCTCGACACCGAAACGGCTGCAGGTGAACTGAGAGTTGAAGCGTTAGCTAAAAATGCCCAGCAGGGCGATACCAGTGTTATTCAGCTGAAACAGCAATTGGCTGAACTCAGTGATGCCGAACATAAACTGGTTGAACAGTATTACCAAGCTGGCAATACCACCACCAAGCTTGAGCAACAGCTTGCGCATCAACAGCAACAAGATAACCAGCTGCAACAACAAATTCAGTCGTTACAACAGCAAGTTGAGCAAGCTGAGGAACATATTGTTAGGATGACTGATGTTCACCAGCAGTTAGTTGAACAAGTGAATACTTATCAACCCGCTTATGATCAGGCAAACCAGGCGCTTGAGCAGATCGATGAGCAGGTGTTTGCTATTGAAGAAGCTTGTGATGATCAGCAACGCCAGCTAACCCAGTATGCCGAAACCTTGGCGAGCAATAAAATGCAGTTGGCACTGAGTCAATCAACCCTCAGTCATCAACAGCAAAGTGTTCGGCAAGACGAGCAGCGTTTATCTCAATCTCAAAGTGAATTCGCTGCTTTGGCACAACAGAATAACCATCAAGAATTGCAACTCAGTGAGACCGAACTAGCCAAAGTTGATCAACAACTTACTGATAAACAGCTGCAACACAGTCAACTTAAATTGACCTTAGTTGAACAGCAGCAAGCTGTGACTGAAGCAAGCGAAACCTATCAAAAACTCAAGCAATCGGTGACTCATCATCATTCGCGCTTGCAGTTTATTGACGAGCTATTGGCTGAGCACACTCAAGATGAGGGTCAACAATTATGGCAAGTGATTGAGGTGATGCCCGGCTGGGACAAAGCGGTCGATAAAGTCTTACAAGGGTTAAGTCAGTTACCTATTTTAGCTGATGACATAACGTCTTTGGTAGATGAAACCAGCCCAATAGTGGGGTTTGAACAGCAAGAAACCGTGGCTTATCCTGCTTTGACCACGCCGGTGAATTTAGCGCCTTGGTTACAACACGTGGTGTGGGCGACGAGTATGGCTGAAGCCAAAGTGTTATTGCCGACATTAGCCCCCGAACAATATATTGCCACCCAAGAAGGTTTTTTGATTGGCCATGGTTTTGTGCTTAATCATACTCAGTCAGGGCAATCAGCTATTGTGCTCAGCCAAGAGCGCTTAAGTTTAAGTCAGCAACTAGCAGAACTTGAGCAACAGCAGGTATCGTCTCAGCACTCACTGACATCATTAACTCAACGGGCCGCAACCACTCAGCTAGAACTGAATCAATGCCAACAAGCCTGTCATCAGTTACAAATAGAGCAGACAAAACTGCACTCTTTGGTCACGAGTTTAACTCAGCAAGTCGCTGATAAACGTCAAAAGCAACAACAATATAGTCAGACTATAAGCAAACTTACTCAGCAAATAGACGATAAACACATACAAGTTGATGCGTTTGAAGAGCAGATCCTTATTCAAGAAGAAGCATTGTTACAGGCAATGAATCAACACGAACTGGCCCAACAAGCTTGGCAAACAAGTCAAGCTAAGCTTCGAGAAACCAAAGCTATTCGCTCTGATGCTGCCAATCGTGTTAGGCACCAGCAAGCACAAGTGCAACAGCATGTCACTGAACAAGCATTGAGCGAGCAAAAATTAAAGCAAAAGCATGAAAAAAAGACTGAATTAATCAACCAATTGACTCAGTTACAACAAATGTTACTCGACAATCAGCAGCAACGCGGTCAACATGATTTTAGCCAACTTTCAACTCAGTTAGCTCAAGTACTCGAGCAGCAGCAAGCTCTGCAGCAGCAATTACAGCATAATCGTTCTCAACAAGCAGAGCTGCAAACCAGCTTAGACAGTTTAGTATTGATGCAAAAACAACAGCTTGTAGTGCTACAGGACTTGACTCAAAAGATAAGCGCGTTAAAGTTACGTCGTGAAGGTTTAAAAGGGCAGGCCAATGGTCAGCTGCAATTACTCCAAGAACAGCAAATCCAGCTGCAACAAGTGATTGCCGACATGCCAGAGCAGGCATCTATTGACGCTTGGTCGCAACAGCTTGAAAAAGTGAAACAGAACATTTTACGTCTTGGTGCTATCAACCTTGCAGCCATTGAAGAATTTGAATCGCAACGAGAGAGAAAAGCGTATTTAGACAGTCAGGATGACGACTTAAATAAAGGGTTAGCGATATTAGAAGACGCTATCCGTAAGATAGATAAAGAAACCCGCAGTCGTTTTAAAGCAACATTTGAAACGGTAAATCATGATTTAGGTCTGCTATTTCCTAAAGTCTTTGGTGGCGGAAAAGCGTACTTGGCCTTAACGGGTGATGACCTTCTCGAAACGGGGGTTACCATCATGGCGCAGCCGCCAGGTAAGAAGAATAGCACCATACATTTACTTAGTGGTGGAGAAAAAGCGTTAACCGCTTTATCATTGGTCTTTGCCATTTTTAGACTGAATCCAGCACCCTTTTGTATGCTAGATGAAGTTGATGCACCTTTGGATGACGCCAACGTCGAACGTTTTTGTCGGTTACTGAAAGAAATGTCACAAAGTGTGCAATTTATTTATATCAGTCATAATAAAATAACAATGGAAATGGCTGATCAACTTATTGGCGTTACTATGCATGAACCTGGCGTTTCAAGAATAGTCGCAGTGGACATTGAAGCCGCAGTCGCCATGGCTGACGCGGTATAAATTAGGAAGACAGGGAATCTATGAAAGATCTACAACTGGTGTTATTCGTATTAGGCGCAATCGCAATCATTGCGGTGTTAGTGCACGGTTTTTGGTCGATTCGTAAGCAACAACCTAAGTCAATGAAACAAAGTCCTATGGCTGGGTTTTATAAAGAACAAGCTAAACGTATCGACTCTGACGGTTTTGACGCCGATGGTATTGGCCCGGTGCGCGTACGTAAACCTGGCGAGGTTGAAGAGACGGTCATTAAGCCGATATTAAAAACTAATTTAAGCCAAAAGCCTCATTCAAGTGATGCAAAGCTTTCCAACACACCCTTGCAAGACTCGCTCCGTCAGCCCGCGATTAAGCCATCTGAGCCTAGCCATGCTGAAGCTAAAACTGCGCAACCAACACAACAGACATTGTTTGTTGAAGATGATCTTCAAGCTGCTGTGACGCCAAGCGTATCAATGAATACGCCTAAAAAGATATTTAATCCTTCAACCAGTACAGCCAAGTTAGAAAGCTATACCGGTAAGCCTCTGGCAGCCAAAGCCGAACCCCATAAAGCAACGCAAATGGCAGAGCCAACACCTGCCGCTGAGATTAACCCTGAGGTTAAGTTAGACAATAACGCTAATTCAACTCAGCCAGCTGATGCCCCGGCTGATGAACCGCTAGAGCCGACCGATGTATTAGTACTGCATATCGTGGCAAAAGAAGGTGAACAAATTCAGGGCGCTGAATTATTACCAAGTTTGTTATCGCTTAATTTTAAATTTGGTGACATGGACATTTTTCATCGTCACATCGATAATGCTGGTACAGGTAAAGTATTGTTTTCACTTGCCAACATGTTAAAGCCAGGCGTGTTTGATCCAGATGAAATGGAGCAGTTTGTGACTCAAGGTGTGGTGTTATTTATGACCTTACCTGGATACGGCGATCCAATGATGAACTTTACCATTATGTTGAACTCGGCTTATCAAATTGCCGACGATCTCAATGCACAATTACTAGATGGACAACGTCAACCTTGGACCGATGGGACCAAAAAAGAGTATTTACGACGACTCAATGCGGCGTAGGTTGATGTTTTTATTAAGGCCGCAGCAGCGGCCTTAATTGTTTTATACCTGTTCATTTTTATAAGAAAATCACGGTTACAACTCGTATTACGGATACCACAATGCACGCTATTCAAACTGAAATGGATCAACTCACTCATACTATTAATCAGCATAATATTCGTTATTACGTTGATGATGCTCCGTCAATTCCCGATGCTGAATACGATAGATTAATTAAGCGCTTAACTGAGCTAGAGCAAGAGTATCCGCAATTTAAGTCAGTTGACTCACCGACACAGCGAGTCGGTGGTATGGCCCTGCAAAAGTTTGCTCAAATTACCCACCTTAAACCAATGCTAAGCCTTGATAATGCTTTTGAACAAGCCGACTTTGCTGCCTTTAACAAGCGTATCACTGATAAAGTCGATAGCGTTGATTATGTTTGCGAACCCAAACTCGATGGTCTCGCGGTGAGTATTACTTATCGTTTGGGTCTGTTTGAGCGAGCAGCAACACGGGGTGACGGCAGTGTCGGTGAAGACATTACTGAAAATGTGCGCACTATCCGTTCCATTCCTCTTAAATTACGTGGTGAAGGATTTCCCGATCTTGTTGAGGTGCGTGGCGAAGTGTTTATGCCTAAAGCGGCGTTTGAGGCATTAAACCAACGTCAAATCAGCAAAGGTGACAAAGTGTTTGTGAATCCGCGTAATGCGGCTGCAGGGAGTTTACGCCAGTTAGACAGTAAAATTACCGCTGCACGCGCACTAGGGTTTTATGCTTATGCACTCGGTGTGGTTGAAGGTGAATCACAACCGATGCAAACCACTCATTTTGGTCAGTTAACACAGCTAAAACAATGGGGGATACCGGTTAGCAATGAAGTGAAAGTGACTGAGTCATTGGAGCAAGTGTACGCCTATTATGCTGACATTATGGCCAGACGCACTGCACTTGAATATGAAATCGATGGCGTAGTCATCAAGGTTAACGACATTGCTAAGCAGCAAACTCTTGGGTTTGTCGCTAAAGCCCCTCGATGGGCCATAGCCTATAAATTTCCTGCTCAAGAAGAAATGACTTTGCTGGAGTCGGTCGACTTTCAGGTCGGCAGAACTGGCGCCGTGACCCCGGTAGCCCGTCTAAAACCAATATTTGTTGGTGGCGTGACGGTATCAAATGCTACCTTGCATAATGCAGATGAAATCGCTCGCCTTGGGGTTAAGATTGGCGACACTGTGATCATTCGCCGCGCTGGCGACGTTATCCCACAAATTGTTGCGATAGTCCCAGAGCAGCGCCCTGATGATGCCCGAGATATTGTGTTTCCACTGCATTGTCCTGTTTGCCAAAGTATTGTTGAGCGTTTAGAGGGCGAAGCCGTTGCGCGTTGCAGTGGTGGTTTATTTTGTGAAGCGCAACGTAAAGAAGCGATCAAGCATTTTGCCTCACGTAAAGCGTTAAATATTGATGGTATGGGCGATAAAATTGTCGAGCAACTTATTGATAAAGAATTAGTTAAAACCCCTGCCGATTTATTTACCCTAACGGCTTCTGCGGTGACCATGTTAGATCGCATGGCAATGAAGTCGGCGACCAATATCGTGGCTGCAATTAAAGATGCTAAAACCACTACCTTGGCGCGTTTTTTATATAGCCTAGGTATTCGAGAAGTCGGTGAAGCAACCGCAGCTAATTTGGCACAACACTTCGCTGATTTTGAACTAATCCGCAGTGCCAGTGTGGAACAGTTACTTGAGGTGGCAGATGTTGGTGACATTGTTGCAAAGCACATTCGTCAATTTTTTGCTCAGCCACACAATATCGAAGTAATACAACAATTGCTTGCTGCGGGTATTACTTGGCCGGTTATAGAACAAGCCGATGAGTCACAATTAAGCCTAAAAGGTCAAACATGGGTATTAACTGGCACATTGACTCAACTTAATCGTAATGATGCTAAAGCCCAATTACAGGCCTTAGGTGCAAAAGTGGCCGGCAGTGTGTCTAAGAATACCGATTGTGTTGTTGCTGGTGAAGCTGCTGGCTCTAAGCTTGCTAAAGCACAGGAGTTGGGGGTTAAGGTCATCGACGAGCAAGGTTTGCTGGATTTACTCAATGGATCAAACTAACCGAACTGATATTGATATTATTAAAGATGTTTTATTTATACTTGTGACAGCCGATAAGAGGCTATTGTGAATTTTAGTAATATTACTTGGCTTGATGATCGCGGTCATATTAAACCACCGTTGTTTTTGTATTTAATCTTAGTTTTTTTAGCCCGCGGTTGGTGTATTTTTATCGCCTCACTCACTCAGTTTAATGACCGCGCGGGTTTAGTTCGGTTGTTTTATCCTGAAAAAAGCGACTTTGTCTTAGCATTAATTGCTGGCGTTGGCGCCGTGTTGCTTTATGGACTTATTATTGCCGAACGAAAACGCAGTTGGCCGATACTCATTCCACTGTTTAAGAACAGTGGTTGGTTTTTATGGGCATTGCTTATCCTTGATGGCATATTTTTATTCCAGCGGATGATGCACGATGACTTTTTGTTTAAAATTGGCTATTCAATTGACGCACTTTTTCTTTTTTGGTCAGTGATTTATGTATTAAAGTCAAAACGATTATACTACTACTTTGCCGATTGGACTGAAGATGAGACCGAGGCGCAAGTTGCAACGTCATCAATAGATGAGAGTAAACAAGATACGAAATAATGTACGCCTAGGCATAAATGCACTATATTTGATCATCACCAAAGGTAAAGATGTAAGACCTTGATACACATAAGTCTATTTGTGAAAATGTCAGTGTAACAATGGCACTTTCATTACCGCCATCATTCGGCGAATGTGAAAAGGATCGATATTTTGGCTAAAGCAGAATTACTAAAAATACCTGTTTCGCAAATGGTGCTCGGGTTAACCGTTAAGCTGCCTTTATCTTGGACTAGCCATCCTTTTTTCCGCAGTAAAGTTAAGCTTGAAAAACAAATCCAAATTGAGATGATAAAAGGTCTCGATTTGTCATACGTTTATGTGATTGAAGGTCATGATTTATTGCCGCAAATTGCAGAGCCTGAAGACATCGAATTACCTGAAGAAGTGGTTGATGAAGAAATCGATTATCGGCCATTAGCAAAAAAGAGTATGCGCGTTAGCCAACAACATTTTCTTAAATCAGTTAATGATAGTCGAACCGTGTTTGGCAAAATCGTTAGCGATCCTGAAGGTGCTTATCGGGAAGCGGCCACTTTAGTCGAAGATTTAGTTGATCATTTGTATGAAAGCGAAACCCCTCATTTAACCTTAGTGGGCAGCGGTGAAACCGATATCAGCGTCACACAGCACGGTATTTCAGTGGCGGTTATTTCTATGCTGATTGCTCATACTTTATTACTGACTAAAAGTGAGGTGCGTGACATTGCATTAGGCAGTTTGTTTCATGATATCGGTAAACTCAAAGTGCCTGAAACCATTAGGCGCAAGCGGGGTGAATTAACCGATCACGAAAGTAATTTTTTGAAAATGCATCCTAACTTTGGTTATGACATTCTTAATCGAACCGGATTGTTTCCTGAAGCCATGCTGGATATTGTGCTGCATCATCACGAGTTTATTGATGGCAGTGGATTTCCTAATCATTTAACCGAAGCAAAAATTTTACAGACAACCCAAATAGTGTCTTTGGCCAATAGTTATGAAATCCTTTTGCATCAACATCAGAGTCCACAAATTGCATTGGGCATATTATTTAAAACTCAAAGCAGTAAGCACAGTAACAATTTGATTTCGGTGTTAGTTAAAATATTAGGTATCTATCCACCAGGCACAATAGTGCGCTTAACCGACGATAATATTGCCAAGGTGATGATGACGACTACCGATGTCAAACAACCTCATGTATGGTCCTGCCATGACAGCGGTTCAGAGCCAAGCTTTCGATTTTTAATTGATGAAGATGTGCAAATAAAAGAAGTCATTAAGCTAGAAGATTTATCAGAAGGCGCGATTAAAACATTACAAGCCAACAGCCCAATCAGCTTTTATTTTAACCACTTTAATCACTAGTACATCACCTAGTTACACTGAGAACACATGAATACAATTACCATTATCGGATGTGGTTGGTTTGGTTTCCCACTAGCCACACATTTAGTTAAACAAGGTTTCAAGGTAAAAGCTTCAAAGCGTGATCCTGATGATTTAGCTCAGTTACAGCAAGCGGGTATCGAGGCTTATCAACTCGATTTGGCCCATATTATTGCTGATGCAAAACACTCATCTTTATTCGATGCCGATGCTATCGTGATTAATATACCGCCTGGATTAAGGCGCGGTGATACTGACTATCTTGCTTATTTAACTCAATTGAAAAACTTTATCGGTGAACGCCAATACCAAAAAGTGATTTTTATTAGTACGACAGGGGTTTATCCGTCGCTAGATCAAACCGTCACCGAACAAGATGCGGCGGCATTTAATGATAGCAGTGATATTTTACTACAAGCAGAAGCGATATTTTCTGCAATGCAAAACAGCTGTATTGTGCGATTTTCAGGCTTAGTTGGACCCAAACGTCATCCTGGACGTTTTTTTGCGGGTAAAACCGATGTGAGTGGTGCCAATGTTGCGGTAAATTTAGTGCATTTAGATGACTGTATTGCTGCCGTTAGCTTGATTTTGTCACGTAAAGATACCTCAGCTATTTATAATCTTACTGCAAATGAGCATCCTACTCGCGGTGAATTTTATGTTGCTGCGACCAAGCATCTGGGATTAATTGCGCCGCAGTTTAATCAACAGGAACAACCCAGTAAAATTATCGACGGTCAATTAATCAGCTATCAGTTAGGCTTTGAATATGCCTTTAGTAGTCCATTTAAAATGCTTGATGCTTGCTAAACTGGCATAGGCTATAATAGCCGATATATTTTGATAAAAAGGCGATTATTGTGACGACTCAAACTCAAGCGTTTGCATTACTTCAAGGTGATGAATTCGTAGAACTGTACAAAGTACTCAAAGTACTTGGTTTAGTTAACGGTGGTGGTGAAGCAAAGCATGTCATTACCGAAGGTCAGGTTACCGTTAATGGTGAAGTTGATACGCGTAAACGTAAAAAGTGTGTTGTTGGCGATATGGTGTCGTTCAATGGTACAACAATTGAAATTGTTCCAGCAGAGTAAGGATTGATAAATGCAATTCCCAGAAGATGATAATGGCCAAATGTTGGCAGCAATGGCGGATGCCGGTATTGATCTTACTAAGTCAATAGAAGTCGATTTCTTCTTAGTGTTTGATGACCAACGTGATGCAGAGTCAGCCTTAGAGGCATTAAGCCAAACCGATATGCAAGGCGAGCTTGAGCTAAATTTTGATGAAGAAAACACTAAGTGGGAAGTGATTGTTTGCTTGCAAATGGTGCCAGAATACGCGGCACTGGTTGGTAAAGAGACCGAGTTAAATAGCTTTGCGCAAGAATTTGACGGTATTTCTGATGGTTGGGGCGTAATGCAAAATCAAGGTGGCGATGATGAATTTGCAGATGATGACCATGTACACGGTGAGCATTGTAAACACTAATATCGCCATTTAGTCATGATTAAAAATTGAATTGTCCAATTCAAAAAAAGCCGTTAATGCCCCGCATTAACGGCTTTTTCTTAGTTTATACGACGGAATTTAGTCATCTTCTTTTATGTCATTAATGACTTCTTTAGTTTCGTGACCAATGGCCTTTACGGCATCGCGCGTACCGTGACCGATTGCTGTGGTCACTTTTTTTGTGGTGTGACCGATTTCTTTGCCAGTGTGTTTTAATTCAGCGCAAGCTGACAAGCCAAGAAGCAGGTTGATCGACATCAGTATTACGACGACTTTTTTACACATTGTGGTGGCCTTATCAATAATCTAATATTAAATGTATCATCAGTTAACGATATTGCTATTTCAGCATAACGGGCTTGATGATTAAAGGGTAAAATCATGAATTTAAATGCCACATTGATTGGCCAAATTATTTTCGTTCTAACCTTGGTTGTGGTGTTTTTCACCTTAAAGTTTGCCAAAGGTAAAACCACTAATTTACCGCTAGTCGGATTTTATGCCTTAGTGTTAAACATTGTTTTTGCTCCAGCAGGTTGGATATATTGCTGGTATTGGTCAACAAAGCCAACTCTTTAATCAACAAACGGCTTGTTAACTACGATTAAGGGTAATGTCCGACACATAACCATGCTCAGTAGCGATTAAAGCTTGCTTAAGCATTGTGGCTGCTTCTGCTGCAGTCATAAAGCTTGAGGTATCGATGTCTTTGCGACTGGTTTGCCAAAAGTCGGTTGCCATGCCTCCGGGATAAACGGCAACTAATTTCATGGGACTGTCTTTTAATTCTAGTCGCAAGGATTCAAGCAACCCTTTTACAGCCCACTTAACAGCACAATAGGTTGACTCATTTGCTTTGCCAGCCTGCGCTGCCGTCGACATGACTACAACAACCGTCACCTTGTGATGACGATAACGACTTACTAGCTCTCGTAACAGTAGAATGCTTGAGGTGAGGTTATTGTTAATTAGTTGATTAATCGCATGTGGAGATTGTTGTTCAATTGGGCCAAAGTAACCACTACCTGCACAATGAATTACCCGACTAGGCGGCGTCGATAAACGCGAAAATAAATCACTAACATCCTGTGCCACACATAAGTCTGCTGCGTGAGCGGTTACATTAGCTTGTTCAAGTGGGGTTAAGTCTGCCATGACATTAGCCAATTTTTGCTCACTGCGACCAGTGATCAACAGACTGTGTTTTTCTGCAGCGTAAAGATGGGTCAATGCGGCACCTAAGCCGCTGCTCGCGCCGGTAATAACAATCATAATAAAGCCTTCAGCTAGTGTTCATTAGGTCGGCTACTATATCAATGCACAACTGAAGCGCAAAGTGCCAGTGTCCTAAAACGATAATCAATGCAAACATTGAGTTGTTTGATAATCATTTATTTATGCGAGTAGCGATTAGTTAAGTTAAATCGAATAAATAACTCGGAACGCTTTGTATTTTGACGTTAAAGATTGTCTAATAACGCCTTATTATTGTCTTACTGACTTCACATTTGTTGCCATTATAGAGAACTTTCATGTTTGAACTCACGCTCCAACTCGGCGTTATTTTGTTTGCTGTTGCTTTAATTGCAGGTTTTATTGACGCAATAGCTGGTGGGGGGGGGTTACTCACCATTCCGGCATTGATGTGGGCTGGGCTGCCGCCAGCAGCGGCTTTAGGCACCAATAAGTTACAAGCCTGTGGTGGGAGTTTTTTTGCAAGTCTATATTTTGTCCGTAAAGGCTTGGTCGATTTACGCAGTATAAAACTGTCGTTGATTTGCGCTTTTATCGGTGCCTCAATTGGCACCATACTAGTACAAATGATCGACGCGAAACTGTTAGAGGTAGTGTTACCTTTTTTGATTTTAGCCATTGGTTGTTATTTTTTATTGTCTAAAAAAATCAGTGAGCAAGACCGCCAACAAATTCTCACGCCAAGTGTATTTGCATTTACTGCTGCATTAGGCGTTGGCTTCTATGATGGTTTTTTTGGCCCAGGTACTGGGAGCTTTTTTGCCTTAGCATTTGTCTCATTAGCCGGTTTTGGTTTAGCTAAAGCCACTGCGCATGCAAAACTGCTCAATTTTGCCACGAACATTGCTTCGCTCATTTTCTTCTTAATTGGTGGTCAAGTGGCGGTGATATTAGGATTAATTATGCTGGTAGGCCAGGCCATTGGTGCCACATTAGGCTCACGCCTTGTGGTCACTAAAGGAGTTAAAATTATTAAACCTTTGGTGGTGATCATGTCATTGGGAATGAGTGGTAAATTATTGTGGTCGCAATATATGTGATCGTAATAGCGGCAATTCGGGTTTACTCACGCCATTATTAAGCGTTTTTGATTAAAAGGGATGTTATGCGCATTATTCACACATCAGATTGGCACCTCGGCCAATATTTTTATGGCAAAAGCCGCGCAGCCGAGCATCAAGCTTTTATGGTATGGTTACTTGAGCAAATCGACCTTCATCAAGTTGATGCCGTTATTGTTGCGGGCGATATTTTCGATACTGGCACGCCGCCAAGCTATGCCCGCGCCTTATATAATCAATTCATTGTTCAAATTCAACAAACAGGTTGTCAGCTAATTTTACTGGGTGGTAATCACGATTCAGTATCAACCTTAAATGAATCTAAAAATCTGTTAGCCTGCCTTAATACCGTGGTTATCCCAGGGGCTCTTGAACGTGTTGAAGAGCATGTCTTTACTCTCAATAATCGCATGGGTGAAGTAGGAGCTATTTTATGTGCGTTACCTTTTTTACGTCCACGAGATGTGGTGTTAAGTGAATCTTGTGAATCTTCAATCGATAAACAACGCAAATTAGGTGATGCCATTAGTGAGCTCTATCAAAGTTGTTTTGAGCAAGCAAAGCTTGTTAATACAAGGCTGGCAACACCAGTGCCTATTATTGCGACCGGCCATTTAACCACTGTTGGTGCAAGTACTTCTGAATCCGTACGTGATATTTATATTGGCAGTTTAGATGCTTTTAACGCGGCACTTTTTCCGGCAGCAGATTACATTGCTTTAGGCCACATTCATCGGCCACAAGTGGTGGCGAAATCTGCCCATATTCGTTATAGCGGCTCACCTATTGCACTCAGTTTTGATGAGCTATCAAGCGACAATACGCCAAATAAATCGGTATTTCTGGTTGAGTTTAGCCATGCCGCATTCAGCCAGGTTACGCCGTTGCTTGTACCCATTTTTCAGCCGATGCAGGTGCTCAAAGGCGACTTAGACAGTATTGAACAACAGATAAGTGCATTTGCTGTGCAAACCGATGCCACAAGCATGACTTGGTTAAGCATTGAAGTCTCGCAGCAAGATTACCTCTCAGATCTGCAATCGCGTATCGCCGACATGACTCAAGGTCAAGCAGTTGAGGTATTGCAATTAAAACGTGCCCGTAGCCAACGTCAACAACATATTAAACAGTTAGATAATGAAACCTTATCTGAGTTAAGTGTTGATGAGGTCTTTGCTCGACGGTTAGCCCAAGAAACATTTGACAGTGAGTTGCAGCAGGCGCAGTTAGGCCGCATTAAGCAGCGCTTTAGCCAAGTGGTTGCTGAGGTTGAGTCTGAGCGACATACTCAAGAAACCGCTGCAAGTCATGTGTTGCAAGAGACTATGTCTCATCAGGTTAACACTGAGGTTGTTACACAAAGTGCGACAGACGGTGAACAGTCATGAAAATTTTAAGCCTTCGTTTTAAAAATATTAACTCGCTTAAAAATGAGTGGAAAATCGACTTTACCCAATCACCTTTTGCTGAAAACGGTTTATTTGCCATTACTGGGCCCACAGGTTCGGGTAAAACCACCATACTGGATGCTATTTGCCTAGCGCTTTACCATCGCACGCCACGGTTAAATAATATCTCTAAAACCACTAATGAGTTAATGACTCGCGGCACCGCTGAATGTTTAGCTGAAGTTGAGTTTGAAGTTAAAGGCGTTGCTTATCGTGCTTTTTGGAGTCAAAGGCGCTCGCGTGATAAAGCCGATGGTAATCTGCAAGATGCACAAGTGGAGCTGGCACAGCTAAGTGACGGTAAAATTCTTGCCAGCCAAATAAAGCGTAAAACAGAATTAATTGAACAAATTACTGGGCTCGACTTTGCTCGTTTTACCAAATCAATGATGTTGTCTCAAGGGCAGTTTGCGGCTTTTTTGAATGCCGATGCCAATGATCGTGCTGAATTGTTAGAAGAGCTCACCGGCACCGAAATTTATGGACTGATCTCAGAACGAGTTCACCAGCATTTTAGCGAAGCCAAAACCAATTTGAAATTGCTCGAGGCAAAACTTGGCAGTGTCGAGTTGTTTGATCAACAGCAAATACAGCAACACAAAGACCAGATTGAACAATATAGCCAAACCTTGCAGCAGCAACAATTACAGCTGACTCAATTAAGTCAGTTTATTACCTGGGCCAATAGTTCTGAGCAAGCCCAGCAGTCATTAGCTAAGCTTGAGGCTGAGCAGCAACAGGCGCTAACGAATCAGCAACAACACAGTGATGCGTTAATGCAATTACAGCGCAGTGAACCTGCGCAGCAGATTTTGCCATTATTTGAACAACAGCAGAAAGCGCACGAAAAAGCGCAACTATTAACGGCGCAGTTGAGTGAATTAAGTCAACAAACCGAGCAAGCTGAAACGCTACTGCAAGAGCATAAACATAAGCAGACTCAAAGCCTACTACAGCTTGAAAATGTTAATCAGGCACATAACGTTTTACTGGCATTAATTGATGAGCAAGTGTTGCCGTTGGATCAGCAGATCCATCAACACAATTATCAATTAAACCACATTAAATTAACTCATCAACAAACCCATGAGCAGCAACAAAAGACGCGCGAGCAACAACAAGATTTATTAGTGCAGCAAAAGACACTGACCGCCGCAAAGCAACACATTCAGCAACAGCTCGAGAGTTTGCCACAAGGCCAGGAAGTGGCTAAAAAGTTTGCCGCTTGGCAAAACCAGTACACACAAGTTGTGCAACTTAGCGAGCAGCTGAGCCAGATTAATAGCCTATGTACGCAGCAACAAGATGCGATCAAGCACAATCAGCTGACGCTAGGGGCGTTCGCGCCGCAAATACAACAAGCTCAAACTGAGCTTGCTCAAGCAAGATCACAGCAAGAAGACAGCCAAAAAGCATTAGCAGCATTATTGGCCGGCCAAGATGAAGCACAAATTAATGCCGATTATCAGCAACTGATTGAGCAGCAAGCGGGACGCTATCAATTAACCCAGTTGTTGAGCCAATTTATCCGCCAGCAACATCAATGCCAGCAGTTAACTGCTGATTCGGTGCAATTTGAGACTGAGTTGCAAGCTCTGGTGCAGTCTCTTTCTGGGGTAAGAAGCCTGTGGAGTGATAAAAATCAGCAAGTTAAAGATGTGCAAATGTTATTACATCAAGAACAGCAAATTGCCAGTTTAACCATAGAGCGTGCCAAACTTAAAGCCGGTGAGCCTTGTGCTTTATGCGGTTCAACCGAGCATCCGTTAGTTGAGCGCTACCAAACACTCAATGTGTCAGCGACAGAACAAAGAGCACAACAGTTGCAGGCTGAGCTTGACGCGATTAAACAACAAGGTGAGCAACTTAAACATCAACAAACGGCGCTGCAAATTAATTATGACAATACGCAACAACAGTTAACTCAAACTCAAGCAGACATCCAAACCATAGTTCATCAGTGGCAGCAGCAAACAGAGGCTTTATCAATATCTCTTGAATTGGATTTGCAGCAGCAGTCCGCTTTAAGCGATTACATCGACCAAACTGAAACCAAGCAACAGCAATTAGCGCTCACAATCTCTCAGCTTAGCCAATGTCAAAAAACCTTACATAAGCATCAGCAGTATGTGGTGCAAGCTCAACAAGCGCTTGCTGAGTTGATTAATCAGCAAGCGCTGTTTCAACAACAGCTTGATAACTTGCAGCAAGGTTTACTCAGTCATCAGCAGCAAGTGGAGACGGTGACTGCGCAGCAAACGTCATTACTCAGCGGGCTTGAAAAACAGATTATCGCCACAGGGTTAACGGCGCCGACAATAGCCGATGCCGTGGATTGGCTAAACCAGTTACAACAGCAACTCGAGCTTTGGACTCAAGCGCAGCAGCAGGCAAATGATAATCAGCAGCAATTGAGTATTACAGCTGAAAAGCTCATGGCCAATAATCTGCAAGCGGACGATTTGGGTGCAAGGTTAAGTGCAGTGACAGAGCAATTCGATACTGCACAACAGCAGCTCAGCAACCTACAGGCACAACGTAAGCTTATTTTTGCAGATAAAGTGATTGAGGATGAAAAACAGCTAAGCCAAACAGCATTAGAGCAAGCTCAGCAACAATTAGCGACAGTACAGCAGCAATTACAAGCAGCGGATAAACATCTTGCTAGCTTAAGTGCGCAGCAAAGTGCTACCCAAACTCAGACAACACAAGTTAATCAAGAATGGCAGCAATTACACCGCCAATGGATGAGTGCCTTACAAGCTAGTCCATTTGATGATCAACAGGCTTTTGAGCAAGCGTTACTTAGCGCGGATGAACGTTATCGATTGCAACAACTTAAACAGCAATTAGACAATGAAATTGTTAAAGCCAAAACCTTGGTTGAGCAGGCCGTTGCGCGCCAAACTGAGTTGATGCAGCTTGGGCAACAACATCGTTATGATTTAGCCCAACAAGGTGAAATATTACAGCAGCATCAGACGCTCGATTCAGAGCATCAACAATTAACCCAAACTTTGTGGCGCTTAACGCACGAGCTCGAACTTGATGCCAATAGGCGAGAAGGGCAGCAGCAACTGTTAAAACAGCAGGCACAATCACTGCAAGTTTATGACGATCTTGCCTACTTGCATGCTCTCATCGGCTCACAAAAAGGCGATAAGTTCCGCAAATTTGCTCAAGGGCTTACTTTAGATCATTTAGTAGCGTTAGCTAATCGACAGCTTGAACGTCTCCAGGGCCGTTACTTATTAGAGCGCAAAGAGTCGGATGCATTAGAGTTACAAGTGCTCGATACCTGGCAAGGTGATGCAGTTCGCGATACCCGAACCTTGTCCGGCGGTGAAAGCTTTTTGGTTAGCCTAGCGCTTGCGTTAGCGCTATCTGACTTGGTAAGTCATAAAACGAGCATTGACTCACTGTTTTTAGATGAAGGCTTTGGTACCTTAGACAGCCAAACTCTAGATACCGCACTCGATGCATTAGATAATTTAAATGCATCGGGCAAAATGATAGGCGTGATTAGCCATATCGAAGCGATGAAAGAGCGGATCGACGTGCAGATAAAAGTGAATAAAATGAATGGTCTTGGTATAAGTAAATTACAGCATGAATTTGCGATTAACGGCAGTTGATCTACCTCAAACTCCCGTAATGACTGCCATTGAGTTCAAAATTAATATTAATTAAATAACATTTTATATTTGTAATATGATTTTTTTTTGATATAAAAGAGCGTTGAAATGCAATTTGAGTACAGAAGCCCGCGTTTTAAGCTGTTTTTACCGGACTGCGAAGTATCAAATATTAGGCCATATTGATGACAAAAATGACCTAAACGTAACGTGTTAGCTCATTTTATTCTCAGTATCGCAATAACAGTTTGCAGTAAAAGAAAAAACAATAAATATAAAACGTCATCTTTTAGGGTGGATTAAACATTGCTAATGAGTAAAATAATGGCCTTCCAACGGCCATCGGTAAGTCAATTGAACTTACCAAACTTGCACAAGAAATTCTTGCTAGCAAGCGTGTTTGTTGTCGGTGCTGCCTTATTATGGCCAACACAACAAGAGTTTTCATCTCAACGAATTCCCGTGGCTATTGATATCGATTCACTATTGCCACATATCGCTCAGCAAGACAGTACCTTGAAAATTGTTAAGCCGACATCGCCAATTTTAGACCGCGTGATCCAAAGTGGTGATACTTTAAGTCAGTTATTTGAGTTAGCTGGTATCGACCAACGAACCATGTACAAAGTCCTTGAGGCTGATTTAGAAGTGTTAGCGTTAGATACTTTGTTACCCGGTAACCGTATCCAGTTCTGGGATAACGCGAACGGCGAACTTGATAAGTTAGAGTTATATTTTAATCCTGCTCATCAAGTGGTTTTCACTCGTTTTGAAGACGGAACTTACGCTGTAAATGACATTAATATTGATGGTATTTGGCAAAATCGTATCGTCGGCGGCGAAATTAATGGTTCTTTTTACGTGTCAGCTAAAAAAGCCGGTTTAAGTGCTGCTGAAATTCAAAAAGTGGAGTCATTATTAAAGTCGAAATTAAACTTTTCACGCGAGTTACATGCAGGTGACACCTTTTCGGTTTTGGTAAATGATCAGTTCGTTGAAGGTGAACTAACTGGGATGACAACGATTGAAGGTATTAGGATTAATACCAGTCGTCGCGATATAACCGCATTTCAAAACACTGATGGCAACTATTACGACATCCAAGGCCAAAGTTTAACCCCAGCTTTTCAACGTGTACCGCTTAATAGACAATACCGTTTGAGTTCTCGCTTTAACCCTAATCGCAAACATCCTATTACAGGCCGCGTGCGTCCTCACAATGGTACCGACTTTGCAACTCCAATTGGTACTCCTGTTGTGGCTCCCGGTGATGGTGTGGTGACCTTGGTGACTAAGCATCCTTTTGCGGGTAACTATGTTGTGATTCAACACGATAATAAAGTCAGCACTCGCTACCTACATTTGTCGAAGTTTTTGGTTAAAAAAGGACAGCGAGTGACTCGTGGTCAAGTGATTGCCCTATCGGGTAATACCGGTGCTTCAACAGGCCCTCACTTACATTATGAATTTATTGTAAATGGTCGCCCTGTTGACGCGATGAAAGCCAATATCGCAGAAGCCAAAGTATTACCTAAAAAGCAATTGCAAGCCTTTCAAGCTTTGGTTAAAAGCCGAAGCATGATGATGGATTTAGGCTAATTAACCTCGATTAATCCACGCTATTTATCTCAATTGCTTAGCGTTAGTACAAAATAAAAATGCAGCCTGATGGCTGCATTTTTGTTTTATTTCTTAAGTTTAATCATACACCGTATTTAGTTACGCTGATGTCATTATGCATGGGCATGTATTTCCTGGCCATTAGCAAATAGCCATTACAGTATTGCCGCTAAACTGATATTTTTTATGTTTGGTTGAGTAGTGTTTAGCTGAGTGGGTATTGGTTAAATGGGTTTGAAGCTTGTACCTTCATTAAAGTCAATCACCTGCAGTGGGCTTATGTTTAGCTACTGCTTCGGGACGCTTTACGCCATTTAACGAAGACGTCCCTGTTTTCGATACCTTCAGTCGCATCTTCACTGGTTCATGCTATCTCTTCGATTTAGCTTCATTTGGTACGAATGTTAAGTTAACAGCTAACTTGGTTTTGCCTCGTTCCAAGTTAGGAATAACGTTCTATTTCATTTATGGGTCATCATTTCTCTTTAATAAAAAAGATCATAATTCCTCTGTAGCAAAGACCATTTATTGTTAATTTAATGAACATATTGGTTAACTGTTTTTATATACAGTTGTAATAAGTTTTTAGGGCAAATTGAATGAGAACGATGAATAAGCAAATGAAAGTCGTATGGTGGAATAATCTCGTTACCCCTAAGTTGTTGATAGTTATTTATTTAAAATAATTATCATTTTTCTAGCCACTTTTATCGTGCAACCTCGATTTGTTTTTATGGTTCAATAATAACTTATCGTTTTACATCAATAAGATAAAAAATGTAGGATGTTATTAATCAAAAACTTGAACAGCCGACTTTATCGGGTGAGCCGTTCAATAAGCTGTTATAACTACAGGCAAACTTAAGGTGTAAGTTTCAATTTATGGATGAATTAAATTTAAAATATAGCGATAAAGTAACTATTGTAATAGCTATCATTTTTGCTGCTTTAAACTTCTTATTTTTCATATTAATCTATAAAACTATTGCTTCATATTTTATGCTTGGAGAGTTAGCTACTTTAGGTGTATCTGCACTCGTTTTTGTAATCACCACTATATTTATTGCCAAGCCAATATTAAAACGTTTAGTCTTAGTTAACGAGTAATGTAGTTATAATGAGGCTGCATATTTTTTTACTATCGTTCCTAATGTCAGGTGCCGTATTTGCAGAAGATAAAAGCAAATATACGCCAGAGCAATTGTTCGTGATCGGTACAGAGCTATTTAAAGAAGATAGAAAGGAATTTGATCCTAATTTGGGACTTGAGTTCCTACTAGAGTCAGCGAAGTTTAAATACGAATTTGCTCTGTTTGGTTTGTGTGTTTCATTATCAACCGAAAAACCAATACTAGACTTACAAGAAGCTTATGCATGGTGTTATGTCGCGCAAAAAATTGGGAATAAATATTCAAATATGGCTTCTCAAAGAAGCGATGAAATATTAGGTAAAATCCTTTTAGATAGTGGTGTTGTAGCAGTTGAGAAAGCTAAAAAACTCTCTATCTCTAGATATCAGGAGTAGGCACTCCTAACAAACGCATTAAAGCTGACTCCACAAGTGGATCGATTTTTTTTGCAAAAACAAACGGCGCAAAATAAGCGCCCAACTTGCTCCGCAGTTTATGCGAAGCGTTAGGGTTACTTGGAGATTTGGTGGAAAATTTAAAGGCGAAGCTCATCGAATTAGAAGAGCATTTATTTAAGGCTGAGACCAGAGCTTCATATGGCGAATTGGATGAACTAATTGCGGATGAGTTCACTGAAATTGGTGGTTCTGGAGTTCGATTTGGAAAAAAAGAAGCTCTGGAGCGTCTGCCATCAGAATTGCCTCCTAAGATCATTGCATCTGAATATGAATTGAGACATTTAGCGCCCAAATGTGCCCAGTTACTTTATAAAGCTGTAATGGTAAAAGGTGGTGAGACAACCGCTATTTACTCATTACGATGTTCAATATGGTCTCTGATAAATGGGAGGTGGCAAATGATCTTCCATCAGGGCACCTTATGTAAAGCATTTGAGTAGTAACCCTAATAATGCCATTAATTACGCTCCCTACGCTCCCCCGACGCTCCTACCGTCTCGCGGCTTATGGCGGCGTTAGGTGAATAGACATATGCGTCTCTTTTGGATTACCTGCGTATCCTTTTTGCTGATCTCATGCGCCACTACGAAGTCAATGGACGAAGAAGTAGAAGCTATGCGCAAGGAGGCCCTCAAAGAGCTTGATGTGTACAGCTGTATAATGGAAGGCAAAGCAGTGGCAGCAGTGGGCATGTTTGGAACTCCGTCCTGTATAGAAATCTACTCGGACGGAGGGAAAATTTGCACTGACAGTAGTGAGTGCCAAGGGGCATGCACTTCAAGGGCGGTACTCGAGAAGGGGGCTAAAGCAACCGGTTTCTGTCGTGGTAACGAGAAAGACGCTTTTGGCTGCTTCAATGTAATCTCGAACGGTGTAGCCGAGCATGCAATTTGCCACGACTAGCTCACCTAACAAAGCTGCGCCTCTGCTGGCGGCGTTAAATGGCAATAAATATGTGCAAGCCTAAACTGATTGAAGAAGTAACATTGGAAGATCTACAATCTCATCGATGGTGCTTTTACCAAAATGACGAAGAAGGCTTCGATGCTTTTGAACATGTAATTCCAGATACCCATCCTGATTTCTCAGCAGACACCATTGAGTTAGAGTTGGCTGAATTTAAGTTCGCAAATGGAAAGGTAGCCTTAGGTATTTACGATGGTGCGTCATCATTTACTTTAGTAGCAAATGATCAAGGGTTTTCATTTTGGTATGGCGGCGTCAAACCTGAGCAAAAAGATATTGAAAGTATGTTTAATTTTTTGTTAAGTAATGGTTACCAACTTCCGGTTGAGGCAACTGCTAAATGGTCAAGAACAAGAGAAAAATACAATGGCATTCAATATATAAACAACGATGGTGAAATCATTGAACTCAGCATTTAACAAGGCAATCTTGCGGAACTCCGTGTGCAAATTGCGGCGTTATACGAATAGGCATTTATGAAAGCGTCGTTTTATCAAATATGGGATGAATTTTGTGATTTTCGAAATATCTATTTGGAAAGTTTGAATTTTACCGATGACAGATCAAAATTTATTTTGGCTTTATGGGTAAGAATAAATTCACTTTGTGAAGAAACCATTGTATTAGTTAAGAGTGATTGTTTTGTTTCACCTCAGATTTTAATGCGGAGTACTCTGGAGTCATTCGTTGATCTTCGGTGTTTAATTTCAGATGAGGACTATGTAAAAAATATCATGGCAGCGGAAGCTGACTCTATGTATAAAAACTTAAAAAAACATTCTGAGTCTAACCCTTATTACAAGGGTATAGCTAAAGCAAGTCCCAAACATATTGAAAACTTAAAAGAAGAAAAAACTAATAGTATTAATATCTTTGAACGCTTCAAAAAAGCTGGTTGTGAAGATCTTTATTCAACTGTTTATAATACTTTGTGTCGTTATACCCACGGAAATATAAGTGCATTAGCATCTAAAAATTTTGAAAATGATAGAGTAGTTATGACCGCTAAAATTAGTGATGCTGATTTACTCTTTATTTTGTCATCCACAATTAATGTTGCAATATCTTCAACTCACGATGTTTTAAGTTTTTATAATACTTCAGAATCCGAGCTTTTAAAATGTATGGATAGTCATGATAAAGTTAAGGCTCTATGCAGAAAATTCGTATAACAAGTTACTTAAACTGACACAAACAGCTGGCTGTGCTCGTTCCTCGCTATTATAGCCAGCCATTTATAGCCGCTTAGCAAAGCGTTATGCACTTGGAGGATAGATGGAACTTAATCAGGTAACTTTACCCGTTAAAAATATGGAAGATGCTGTTCAGTTTTATCTAAAGCTGGGCTTCACTCAAATAGTTGATACCCCCCATTATGCTCGTTTCTCTTGTCCAGACGGCGATTCTACCTTTTCTCTTTCTCTCGAAAACGACAAATTTGAAAATCATTCAGTTATCTATTTCGAGCACGAAGACCTTGAAGAACTATGTGAAAACCTAGCACAAAAAGGTATTGTCTTTGAACAAGAACCAACAGAACAGCGTTATCTTTGGAAAGAAGCGATAATTAAAGATCCGTCTGGTAATAAAATAAAGCTTTATTGGGCTGGTGAAAATCGTTTAAACCCACCATGGAAAGTAGACAAACGTGCATAACAAGCGCCTTATGTTCACCCAACAGTTGGGCTTGGACAATTACTCGCTGCAACTTCGTTGCAAAACACTCATAATCGCAGCATCGGCGGGCGTTATGTGTTATTGGAGGTTTTGTGACAATAATTTTTGACCTTAAGTCAGAATCTTGTGAGTGGGCAACAGATATAAATGAAGAAATTGCTGCTGCCTTTCCCAGCTTTTTCGAGCAAAACCCTCTTGTAGGTTCAGATGAGTGGTGGGAGTCTTCTGAATTTGAAATTACAAATGGGAAGATTAGCCACGCAGGTCCCTTGCTTGAAGATGGTGAATTGGTTGATGTTATTTCCATCGAAATATTAGATAACGACAACCACAGTGCCGGTGGATATCCAGAACAACTTATTGATCGTGAAGACTTCTGGTTGCATGAAGCTGTAGCGGTCGATAAATTAGTTGAAACCAAGTCAATTACAATTATGCCATCTGGAGAGTTGGACGAAACCTCCATTTATTTAGAAATAAAGGTCCGAGTTTGGTAACACATAACAAACCAAGTTATCGGACAATCAGTCACTGGCTGCGCCACAGCGTTCTCGCTTTCCGCTGCTTGGGGTGTTATGAGTAAATCTTGTATTAAGGAGCTTCATCAAGTGTCAGAAAAATCAAAAATGCTAGCAGGGGAATTGTATGATCCTAGCAATAAAGAACTTGTTGAGATGAGATTAAGTGCTCGCCTAACGACAGAGAAGTTAAATCAAACCTCTGTAGCAGATTTACAGGTAAGAACTAAATTATTAAAGTCTCTGTTCGGTAGTACGGGTAAAAATATACATATTGAGTCAATATTTAACTGTGATTACGGTTCTAACATTCACGTTGGAGAAAATTTTTACGTTAACTTTGGGTGTGTTATTTTAGATGTAGCAGAGGTTCGAATTGGCGACAATTGTATGATTGCACCACAAGTAGGCATTTATACTGCAACCCACCCCTTAGACCCAATTGAGAGAAATAGCGGACTAGAACTTGCCAAACCAATTACTATCGGAGATAACTGCTGGATTGGGGGGCAAGCAACAATTAATCCTGGAGTGACTTTAGGTAATAACGTAGTTGTTGCTTCAGGGGCAGTAGTTACAAAGAGCTTTGGTAGCAATGTTGTCATCGGTGGTAATCCTGCGAAAGTAATTAAACAGATTACAACTACGGTGTAACTTACTCATAATAAGTCGTTTAAAAGGACAAAAAACCGTTGGCTTTTGCTCCTTCGTCGCTAATTTTAGTCAATGATTTTTTTCCTCTTAACTATTTGTTACACATAGGAAATTTAACCTGAAACTCACGAATTAACATTAATGTTCCAACTCGGAAATGTCAAAAGTGAGTTTGAAAGTGATCAAACTTTATTATCAAAAAATGACATTCGTCCTCGGATAATTTATGAAACTATTGCGTTATTACCTTTGATGAAACTGAATTTTTATCAAGTTTTACTATGGTCGTACATGAGTGATATTCGTGGTCTAATCTTTGTTGATATAAGTTATCCAATAGCCAGTTTGGTTGATGGATAACGCAGCTTAGTAATCCGAGGGCTCGCGAGGAAATAGGCCAATGTTAACGGTCCTAAGCGTCCCATAAACATCAGGAAGATAATGATAAGTTCGCCAGAGCTAGACAGATTGGCAGTTAAACCTCTTGATAAGCCAACTGTACCTAGGGCTGAGATTGCCTCAAAAATGATATCCAACATGGGGGCTTTCTCACTGAGTAACAGAGAAAATATGGCTAAACAACTGACTCCGATAGACATGATGGTTAATGCAAACGCTTTGCTGACGGTTTCTTTTGGAATTTCACGTTTAAACACGTAAACCGCTTCATCACGCCTAAAATAGGAGTAAGTGGCTAATATTAAAATCATAAATGTCACCACTTTTATGCCACTTGCGGTACTCATCGAGCCGCCACCGATAAACATTAACATCAACATGACTGCCGTAGTTGCATCTTCAAGTTGATCAATCGCCAGTGTATTAAAGCCCGCGGTTCTGGGGGTTAATGCTTGAAACCAAGACGCTAACCATTTTCCAGACTCGCTCAGTGGTGCTAATGTATTTGGGTTATCATATTCAATAAGGTAAATCAGGATAATAGCGATTGCATTAATGAAAATGGTTCCCAAGATCATCATTCTGCTATAGACAGTTAAACGCGCCCATTTTCGATTTCTATTAAGATCAATCCAAACAGAAAATCCTAGTCCGCCAATAACAAACAGCGACGTAATCGTTATATTCACCACTACATCATCAACGTAAGGCATCAAGCTGTCCGCACTGAGTGCAAAACCAGCATTGTTAAATGCACTTATAGTATAAAAAAAGCCATGAAATAGGCTTTTTTCCCAACCTAATTCATTACGCCAATACAGGGTCAAAATTAGCATACCAATGCATTCAACAATGAGCGCAAAAATGATCACTGATTTCGCTGTTGAAACTAAGGTTGACGAGTCGGTTTGATTAAATGCTTCTCGTGCGACAGTACTTTGTAAAAAGCCAATCTTACCCCCTAATGCGATTAAGGTCACAATGGCAAACGTCATCAAACCCAAACCACCACATTGAATTAATATGGCAATAACAATCTGACCAAAAGGCGTGAAAGCCGTACCAGTATCAACAACGACTAATCCTGTTACCGTTACCGCTGAGGTGGCAGTGAAGATACTTTGAAGCCAGCTTATTGGGACATAAGTGGCTATCGGTAATTTTAATAACACTGACCCGAGCAAGATTAATACGACAAAGCTGCCACATAAGATAAGCGGCGGTGCTGCAAATAATTTCTTACCCGCTTTGGGTTTTCGCTCAATAGGCGTGATAGAGGGATGCCATAAAATCATGTTATACCAGCCTTGGCGCAACGTATTTTAATTGAGCACGAGTGCCACACAGCAGCAAGATGTCGTTAGCCTGTAATACAAATAAAGGCTCGAGCTGAGAGAAAATAGTTTCCTCCCGTTTAACCATTATTGGCTTAATGGTGTTTTTTACGTCGCCTAATACTTGCGATAATGTCTGACCGTTGAGGATCTGTTTTATATGGATCTCCACAACATAAATGCCATGACCAATGGCAAGATAATTATTCACCATAGGATAATTGAGTGACTGAGCCACTCGAATGCCCATTTCATCTTCGGGATGAATGATCCTTTGTACCCCGAGTTTAGACACAATAGTATGATGGGCTTTGGTACTGGCTTTTACCCAAATATTTTTAACACCAATATTTTTAAGGGCCAGAGTACAGAGCAAACTTGATTGCATGTCCTCTCCAATTGCCACCAACACCGCCTCACTCGTACACAGATTAAGCTCCCTCAAAACGCTCTCATCAGAAGAGTCGCATATAACCGACTCGGTTAGATCTTCTGCGTATTTCTCGACAATTTTAGGGTCAAGATCCACGCCTGTTACCGTGTGCCCTAAATGGATCAGCTCTAAAGAAGCTGACACTCCAAAACGGCCTAAGCCAATTACTGTAAAATGTGCCATTTATGACCTGTATTTTTGTTGATAAAAAGAAAACGAAATAGCCCGATCGATAACTTGATATACCGAGCGATCACTGATCATCAGGATCCGCCACTATATTTAATCGATAACCTAATCCGGCTTCGGTTTTGATAAATGGTTGCTCAGCAGTGTTATTGAGTTTTTTACGTAATTGGCTAACCATAATTCTCAGATAATGAGTGTCCTCCTGATGACTCGGTCCCCAAATCCGTTTGAGCAGGACTTCTTGCTTAACCAGATTTCCCGGCTGAGCCAGTAAAAGCTCAATAAAGGCGAACTCTTTTTTTGTTAGCGCTAATTCATTACCATTAATCCAGAACTGATGAGTACTTTTTTGTAAGCTTAATGCCCCATGTTTGATTACATCTGTGACAGGCTCATTGACGACTAAATCTCTCACTAATACCTTAATACGTGCGATTAACTCTCTTACACCAAAGGGTTTGATCAGATAATCGTTTGCTCCTGCCTCTAATAGGCGGATTTTTTCGTCTTCCTGATCTCTTGCTGTCAAAATAAGCACAGGTGTTTTGCTGCTGTGGCGAACATAGTTAAGGAAATCTATGCCATCTCCATCAGGTAAACCTAAGTCTAAAATAATCACTTCAGGACGCTGTTGATTGAATATAGTTTTAGCTTCTTCAATAGACTGCGCACCAACATAGCAATAACCTTCAGCCGTTAACGAAATACGAATAAAGGTATGAATTTGCGGTTCATCATCAACGACCAGTATTTTATAAGTCATTTATGCCTCAGGTTTACTTATGGGGAGCGCAATGCGGATTAAACAGCCTTGCTCAACAGGAATGAATGAAATATGGCCTTGATGCGCGGCAATTATCCCTTTTGAAACGGCAAGTCCAATACCCGATCCACTGCCAGAGTCACTAGGTTGGTGATCGTGGCTTGAATAAAAAAGCTCAAATATATTGTCTGCGTATTTGGGATCAATGCCTTGGCCATGATCTTGGACATCAATATGAACATAATCTTGGGCGCAATAAAGGCTGATACTGACAGATTTATTTTTCGGGGAATATCGGAGGGCATTATCAACAACATTAAATATCGCCTGCTCAATCAATGAGCTACTAATGTATAACTGCGAAACCTTTTCTGTGTTCAAGGCAATTCGGTTCGAGCCATCGCTAAAACGTTCAACAACACGATCAATCACACTAACAATAGACACAGGCAGTTTTTTAAACGTCAATGTTCCATGCTGCATTCTGGTTGCTTGCAGTAAATTTTCAATGTATTGATGTAATCGATGACTTTCAGCTGTTGCACTATCGAGCAACTCCTGCTTTTCAAACTCGCTAAGTTTAGCCATGTATTCTTTGAGTGTCGTTAATGTGCCAATAATGGTCGCCAGTGGCGTTCTCAGATCGTGAGACACAGACAACAAGATACTATTTCTAAGTTGCGCTTGCTTTAATTGATGCTGTTGACGACGGTAATGTTGCGCCAGTTTGCTGGTAGCAAATGCCACAAAAATAAACACCAGTAAATTCATGATGTCGTTAATGTTGAACATTTGTAGTGAATAACGCGGCGTGGTGAACAAAAAATTGAAGCTTAATGCTTCAATGATGGCAGAAAAATAGGCAAGCTTGATGCTACATTGCAACGCGATAACCACGATGGCCAATTGTAAAAGCAATAATATTACAGCTGGTGAACCCCACACATAATCGATAATCCAGGCACTTGTTAATACCAAAAATAGCACTACAAAACTAAAAATATAGCGAGTTGAAATTAAATTTGCCCACATAATGCTGTTTATCACTTAAAATTCAGTGAAGTAACAATATCAAATGATAAGCAGTATATCGCGTAAAAAAACCGTAAAATTATCAATTGTACTGAATACAATAGAGCACTAGGCTACACTGCAAAATAGCGTGTAACGGCTATTTTTATCGTGCTGATAACCTAAGTCGCGTTGAATAAGTTAGAAACCACAATGAGGTAGTACGATCTTAGATGGATAAATTACTGGCGTTGAAAATGTTTGTTGAGACAGTTGATGCGAAGGGATTTTCATCGGCGGCTCGCAATCTTTCGGTGGCTACGTCATCGGTAACCCGCATGGTCGATTCGCTTGAATCTGAGCTCGGTACCGTGCTGTTAAACCGTTCAACTCGTCAAATTACTGTGTCTGATGCGGGCATGGCTTATTACATGAGTGCGAGGAAAATTCTCGACAGTGTGTTAGATGCCGATGAACAAATAAAAGACAGCCAAGATGAGGCATCAGGTCCACTGCGCGTGACAGTGCCAACAACATTTGGCAGTTTTGTTATTGCACCACACATTGGCCGTTTTTTGCATCAATACCCCAAATTAGATTTGGATTTGCAGCTCAGTGATGACATTACTGATTTATTTACCCAGCGCATCGATCTCTCCATCAGGTTGGGTTCTGCTGCACCGACCGAAGAATTAATCAGTCGACCCCTAGGTCAGTTTCGAAGGCTAGTGGTTGCCAGTCCAGAGTATATAAAACAATATGGCCTGCCACAGCAACCAGCAGATTTGTTATATCACCAATGTTTGCGCTTTAGTAGTCAGCTGGTCTGGACGTTTTTGTCTGAAGACGAAGAGCAACGGATCCCTATTAAAGGTAAGCTAAAGACCAATAATGTTGAAGTGATCAGAGAAGTGGTGTTATCAGGCCATGGTATTGCTTTATTACCAGATTGGTTAATTCAACAAGACATTAATAGTGGCCAAATGATCAGTTTACTGACGTCATATCAAGTTAATCCCAACAGTTCCAGTGCGGCAATTTCGGCCTTATATTTACCTAATCATCGTGGTTCGAAAAGGGTTAATGCGTTTATCGATTTCATTAGAGAGATAGTTACATAATCAGCGATTAACTCACAGGTTCATAAACTGATATACGCTACGGGCGAGTGTTGCAAAATAAGCAATGGTGTTTTGCGTCCAGTCGATATTCTGCTGTGATAGTTATTCCTTTAAAGTTTCTGATTAAAATCACCTCTAAGTTTGAATCACTACTCAAAATAAGATAAAAAATCATCATTTGAAATTTCACCGATAGACCCGTGACTAGCAAGGTGATAACATTTCTGTCCATATAATTTATAAGGATATTAATATAATGAACAAAGCCTTACCGCTTATTTTTGTTATGTGTGCTTCCCTAACAACTGCTTGTGCAACAGTCAATAAGAAACAAGTTGTCACCACTGCGCAACCCGCAGCGGCAATAAGTGCAACACAAACTGAAGCAGCCTTAAATACCAAGTCATTAAAACGCAAAGTTGCCATAGGTCGATTCACCAATGAGACCACTTACGGGCAAGGCTTTTTTATTGATGAAGACAACAATCGCATCGGTAAACAAGCAATGGATATTTTGTCCTCAAAATTATTTCAAACGGGCAAATTTATTATGCTCGAAAGAGCTGATCTTGGACAAATTGAAAAGGAACTTGCGATGGGGGGGAACTCGACACTTAAGAATGCCGCTGATTACCTGATTGTAGGTTCAATTACCGAGTTCGGCCGCAAAGAAGTCAGTGATGTAGGTGTCTTTTCAAGGGTAAAAAAACAAGAAGCTAATGCCAAAGTGAGTATCCGCATTGTTAACGTTGCCACGGGCCAGATCATCTACTCAGAAGAAGGAAAAGGTATCGCCTATTCAGAAGCCGGATCTGTGATGGGGGTAGGTGACAAAGCCGGCTACGACAGCTCACTCAACGATAAAGTGTTAGATGTCGCCATAACCAATCTTGCCTCAAATATCATTGAAAACATGCTAGACAAACCTTGGCAGTCATACATTTTATCTTATGAAGAAGGTAGCTTGATTATCTCTGGTGGCGCATCACAAAACATCACACAGGGTACCCAATTTGAGATCATCAAAGAAGGTAAAAAAGTCAAAAACCCCCAAACGGGTATGTTAATTACACTACCAGGTAAAGTCATTGGGGTGATTGAAGTAACGGCTTCATTCGGTGATACACCAGAGTCAGAAGTGTCTTTTGGCACGATAGTCAGTGGTAACCTTGATCAATACATAAAAGCTCAGGATTATACCGGCTTATTTATCCAAGAAATGAAATAAGGATCCATGATGAACTTAATTAAATTGCTTATCGTCAGTGTAATCTTATTTGTTGCATCTGGATGTGGGTATAACAGTGGCATTAAATCTGAAGCCGCAGCGTCATATTTGTATTTTACCGGTGCTGCTGAAGGCGTTGAAGTCTCAATTGATAATGTACCTGCATTTACGGTGACTAAAACAGGCATTGCAAACCAATATCGTATTTCACCTGGTAAGCATATTATCGTAATCACCCGCGATAGTCAGATAATCGTTAAACGTGAGCTTTTGCTTGGCGACGGTCATGAAAAAGAAATTTATATTCCATAACAATACGGAAATTGCTTTGATGAAAATGAAATTAGTCGGTCTACTTGGATTTACGATCTTATTAAGTGGTTGCGCCGCAACCCAAAAACCGATGTACGAATATGGTGATTACTCTGAAAGTTTTTACGCATTGAAGCGTGATGCGGGTGATGAAAATACTGTTAAATGGAAATCATCATTAGAAAACATCATCACAAAATCGAGCGAACAATCACTGCGAGTGCCGCCTGGAGTATATGCCAACTTGGGCTTTATTCACCTAAAAGCGAATGATAACAATAAAGCGGTGGAGTACTTTGAGCTTGAGAAAAAGATCTACCCAGAAGCTGAAGTGTTTATGAATAACCTTATTAAAAAAGCTAACGTGCAAGGATAAGTACAATGTCTCTGTTCAATCTATTAAAACCTGTTTTGGTGCTCGTTTTTGCTTCGACATTGCTGACGGCCTGTGTTTCACCAACTTATGTGACGAAAGGCACAGAATTTCCTGGGATGTACACAGAAAAACCAAAGTCGTTATTGATCATGCCACCTATCAATTTAAGTACAGCTGCTGATGCAAAGGATTACTATTCAACAACGGTGGAAATGCCTGTTGCTTTTCATGGTTACTACACATTCCCATATGAGCTGACAGCAGCTGTATTAAAAGAGCAAGGGATCTATGACAGTGAGCTGGTTTACGATATCCCACTGAATAAATTCCAAGAGTACTTTGGTGCTGATGCCGTACTGTTTACAAAGATTGTGAAGTGGGACACATCTTACGCTGTGGTTGCATCTAATTTGACGGTATCAATCGAAGCTGAAATTAAGTCAACCAAGACATCTGAAGTTTTATGGAGTTACACTGGTACGGTAGTGGTCGATCTGTCTGGAAACTCAGGTGGTGGCGGATTAGTTGGCCTATTGGCTAATGCAATTGTAACTGCCATAAATACTGCCTCGGCTGATTATACAACTTATGCTAAGCAAGCTAATGCACGTTTTATCTATAGTGTACCAGTCGGTCCTTATCACCCACAGTATTTAAAAGATCAAAATATAAAGATTATTCAACAAACTAAGTAATATTTATCATAGGCCTTAACTTTCGTTGAGGCCTATTTTTAAGACTAAATTGCCTTTCTTTCACCTTGCATAATACTTCATCGCAAATCCAAAACTAACTCAAGAAATTTTTTCTCTTACTCTATTAAATATGAAAATCACTATATAGGAATGGCTATGGAATGGCTTGCTGCATATTATCAAGCTAATTATTGTTGGTTAAGATTAGAGGTTGTCTCTTTTTTATACAAAGCAAATGTCGCCCACCAAAATTGCTGATGATAATATTTCAAATTGCCAAAAAATAACTAAACATGACCACTCACTCACTAGCTAAATATGATATCAACAAGGAAACCTTTTTATGAGTCATTTGTTTGAATCCCTGAAAATGGGTCAGTTAACTTTGGAAAACCGGGTCATTATTGCGCCAATGTGTCAGTATTCAGCAGATGAAGGCGCCGCAACGGATTGGCATACTTTGCATTGGGGACGATTTGCATTATCTGGTGCAGGATTGTTCATTCTTGAAGCCACGGCGGTCAATCCGACTGGGCGTATTACCTATGCCGATTTGGGATTATGGGACGATAGAACAGAGCAGGCAATCGCTAAATCATTGGCTGTTGCTCGCCGTTATTCCACTATGCCCATTGCCATTCAGTTGTCACATGCTGGCCGTAAGGCATCAACTCAAAAACCATGGGATGGTGGCAATATTATCGCTGCTGATCAACCGAACGGATGGCGACCCGTTGCCCCCTCACCAATACCGTTTACCCTTGATGGACCGCGACCAGAAGCCGCTAGCATTATCGATATTGGTCATATTGTGGCAGATTTTGCCGCAGCGGCTAAACGTGCAGAGCGATTAGGCATTGATGCCATCGAAGTGCATGCTGCCCATGGATATTTAATCCATCAATTTTTATCTCCATTGTCGAATCAGCGTGATGACCAATACGGTGGAAGCATTGAGAACCGTATGCGTTTATTGCTCGAGATCATTGATGCCATCCGCGCTGCAGTATCCGATAAGATCACGCTTGGAGTGCGTATTTCAGCTACCGATTGGGTCGATGGTGGCTGGGATCTTGAGCAAAGTATTATATTAGCCAAAGCCCTTACCGTTAAGGGTTGTCAGTTTATTCATGTCAGCACAGCAGGATTAAGTCCTCAACAACAGATCCCCGTTGCACCAGAGTTTCAGGTGCCATTTGCTGACGCCATAAAACACGCTGTTGATATCCCGGTTATTGCGGTGGGCTTAATAGACAAGCCAAAGGCGGCCGATGAGATCATCGCCACTGGCAAGGCCGATGCCGTGGCATTAGCTCGAGGGATCCTTTACAACCCACATTGGGTTTGGCATGCGGCCGCTGAATTAGGGGCACAAGTGACTGCACCACCGCAGTATCTTCGCTCGTCACCTCATGGTATGCCTTCGCCTATTAAGTAGTGCCATTTAAGCGCTATCCCTTATTGCGCCAGCGTGCTTTGTATCAAGGGTTAATGTTTGCATCATTCAGCTTGTTTTGGACCGCTGCGCCATTACTGTTGTCATCTGTCTACGGGTTAAGCCAAACGCAAATTGTGGGGCTATTGGTGCTGTTGCTGCGCCTATTGCAGGACGAATGGCGGATGCGGGCACACCGAAAAAATGTCAAAGTTTGCCATGGTGTTAGCCGTGATTAGTTTTGTTCCGGGGTTTTTTAACCTGCCGCATGGTGTGATATTTCTGGCGCTAACCGGCGTATTACTCGACTTTGCCGTGCAAATGAATATGGTGCTAGGTCAGCGAGCCGTCTACACACTTGATCCACACAGTCGTGGTCGTTTGAATGCACTATATATGACGAGTATTTTTATTGGTGGCGCCCTTGGTTCTATATTGGCCACTGTTGTGTATGCCCATGGTGGTTGGATTTACGTCGCGGCAATTGGCAGTGCTTTGCCATTGTTGGCAGTCATTCTATTTATGAGAATATCAGCGCTAAGTACTTCAAATAGTCAAAAACAGGTGCATGTCTAAGTTCATATAACCAAGAGGGGAGATACACCAACCGTTTGCCCTCAAACTCAGGCATCTTTACCCCCTCACTGTTATGTCTCAAAGCTTGTTTAGAGCATCAATTAAATACAATCAATTGCTGCGGCAGAGTGTAATGTACAAGTATTTATGATGTTGAGATGAATTTAATGGGAGACTCCGGAATAGTTGCTGTTTTCGACCGCCTCAGAGATATGGCCTCAATCACTTAGCTCTGTAGCTTTTATCCGTTTTCGGTACTCATAACCTGAAGAAAAAAATCGCAAACGGTGTTCAATTTATTTGACCGCTAAAAGTACAAGCTAAGCACTTTTAAAAATAAACCGCCTCACCGTTTCACGCACAAACTTAGACGCTTTTTATCAACAAACAAAGGTCTGCGTTAATAAAGTCACTCATATTTAGGCCAAAGGTAGGCTTAATGGATAAATTACTGTCCCGCAGTGATTGAGTTGACATACTTGTCTGATTAATTCGTCTACAATCAATGCATGCATAATAAAAAGCTCACCCAATGAAAAACCAAAGTAAAACATTGACTAAGCCACTTAAGGATTACAGTAGGTTGGCTGTGGTGAATACACCTATCATTGTGGGTATTGGAGCTTCAGCTGGTGGCTTGGAAGCATTGGCAGATTTTTTTTCCCATGTATTAACTCCCAGCAGCATTGCATTTGTTGTTATTCAACACCTTGACCCAACTCGCAAAAGCATTATGCCTGAGCTTTTGCAACGCACCACCTTAATGAAAGTCACCCAAGCCAGCAATGGGATGGAAGTTAAGCCGAACTGTGTATATGTGATACCACCTAATAAAGATTTATCTATGCTTCACGGATCGCTATTTCTACTTGATCCAACCGCCAGTCGCGGATTGCGTTTACCGATTGATTTCTTTTTTCGGGCCTTGGCTAATGATCAGAATGAGCGGGCTGTAGGGGTTATTTTGTCTGGTATGGGGTCTGATGGCACCCTAGGTTTACGCGCCATTAAAGAAAATGCTGGGGTGTCTGTGGTGCAGTCACCTGAGTTTGCCAAATTTGATTCAATGCCTTATAGCGCGATTAATACTGGACTGGCTGACATCGTTGCTCCTGCTGAAGCTTTACCAGAACAGATTATCGCTTTTCTCAAACATAGCCCTCGCGGTGTGCCAAACGATTTTGAGTCGAGTGCGGAGCTCATGTCAACAAGCGCGCTTGAGCGGATCATTATTATTTTACGTGGACGCAGTGGCAATGACTTCTCACTGTACAAGAAAAATACTATCTATCGTCGTATAGAAAGACGTATGGATTTGCATCAGCTTAAAAACATTGAACTTTACGCGCACTATTTGCGTGATAATCCGCAAGAGCAAGACCTGCTGTTCAAAGAAATATTAATAGGGGTTACTCATTTTTTTCGAGACCAAAAAGTGTGGGCGCAGCTTAAGCGCGTCTCACTTCCTGCACTGTTAGCCCATTATCCACAAGGTAAACAACTTCGAGCATGGGTAACGGCTTGTTCTACCGGCGAGGAGGCTTACTCGCTTGCGATGACGATTATGGATGTATTGGATGACGTTAAGCCAAAAGGGCATTTCACACTACAGGTATTTGCAACTGATCTTGGTGAGGATGCCATCAATGTTGCACGAAAAGGTTATTACCCAGCAAGTATTGAGGCTGATGTCTCGCCAGAGCAATTGAATCGATACTTCATTAAAGATGGAAGTGGTTATCGCATCAATAAGCGCATTCGAGACATGGTCATTTTTGCGCCACAAAATATCATCATGGATCCACCGTTCACTAAGTTAGATATTGTTACCTGTCGTAATCTGCTGATTTATTTGGGACCGGAATTACAAAAAAAGTTAATCCCCTTGTTCCACTACTCATTAACTTCTCAAGGTATGTTAATTTTGGGAAGTGCTGAAACCATTGGTCATTACACTTCGTTGTTCTCAGAGCTCAAAGAAAATACACGCATATACACCCGCATTGATGGCCCTGCACCGCAGACGGAAGTCGACTTTTTACCCAGGATATTTCCGATTATATCTTTGGTAGAAAGTGAACCTGAGAGAACCAGTAAGATGACTACAACGATTACTAATCTACAAATGCAGGCAGATCAACTTCTCCTACAGTACTTTTCTCCAGCAGCGGTTTTGGTTAATGCGGCAGGTGACATTATTTATATTAATGGCCGCACTGGAAAATATTTAGAACCCGCGGCAGGAAAAGCCAACTGGAATATTCATGTGATGGTGCGTGAAGAACTGCAATATCAACTTGATCTGGCTATGAAGAATGCCCAGATGCAAGTCGATCCCGTAATCATTAAAAACCTAAGCATAGACACATGTACGATCAATTTGACCGTACAAGCTATTTCTAAACCAAAAGCTTTGCTCGGCTTGATGATGGTGGTCTTTACTGAGGTGGCGACACCGCCCCCATATCCGCGTAGAAAAAGCGATTCACTAGCCAAAGAAACTCAGGCCGAACTACAACAGGCCTATGACGAAATACAATCGCTTCGCGAACAAATGCAATCTTCTCAAGAAGAGCTAAGGTCTGCCAATGAAGAGCTGCAATCTGCCAATGAGGAATTGCAATCCACCAATGAAGAATTGACCACATCCAAAGAAGAGATGCAGTCAATGAATGAAGAATTGCAAACCGTCAATAATGAGCTGCAATCAAAAGTGGATGATTTGTCATGGGTCAATAACGACATGAAAAATCTGCTTAATAGTACTCAAATTGCCACCATCTTTCTGGATAATGAACTGCATGTTCGCCGCTTCACTAACTATGCGACGCATTTATTTAAGCTTATCCAAAGTGATGTGGGCCGTGCGTTGTCTGATATCGTTACGGAATTAGATTATGTCCTGCTACAAGAAGATTCAAAGGAAGTATTGAAGACGCTTATCTTCATCGAAAAAGAAATAACTGCTAAAAACCAACGCTGGTTCAAAGTCCGTATCATGCCTTACCGTACCCAAGATGATGTAATTGATGGTGTGGTGATCACCTTTACCGATATCAGTGAAGCCAAGCTGCTTGAGTCAGAGTTACGTAAGATCAGGCCTAGGTTATGAAGACTACTCCTAAGTCAGCCAAGCAGTCTACCAAAGTGCTACGTGAGCGTGCGGAAGCTAAACTGAAAAAACAAACTAGTGATACTCAATCTCCTTCTAGTGACTATGAAGCCAAAAAGATGCTCCATGAGTTGCAGGTTCATCAGATTGAATTGGAAATGCAAAATGAGGAGTTAAAGCAAGCTCGGATAACAGAACGGTTATATTATCGTTACACCGAGTTATTTGAATTTGCTCCGATTGCTTACTTTGAATTTGATCTCAATGGCATGATTAGTCAAGTCAATTTACGAGGTGCCAGCCTATTGGGTATTGATCGCGATCACTTAGTCGGCAAACCGTTTTCACACTATGTCACAGCACAATATCGTGAAATTTTTAAACGTTGCTTAGGAAAAGCCTTTAGCGGTAGTGGTATTCAATCTTGCGAAGTATTAGGCCAAGTGAGTAATAATACGCTTTGGCTCGATATTGAGGCTAATCTCGGTATCACAGGCACAGATTGTCTTGCCGCTATGATTGACATCAGTGATAGAAAACAAGCTGAAGATAGTCAAAACCGAGCTAACAAAGAGCTCGCCTTTCAAAACCAAGAGAAAGATAAGCGGGCAGATGAGTTGGTTCTGGCCAACGCAGACAAAGAACAGCGCGCCAACGAATTAGCCCTTGCTAACATAGAGCTGGCCTTTCAAAACCAAGAGAAAGATAAGCGGGCAGACGAGTTGGTTCTGGCCAACGCAGACAAAGAACAGCGCGCCAACGAATTAGCCCTTGCTAACATAGAGCTGGCTTTTCAAAACCAAGAGAAAGATAAGCGGGCAGACGAGTTAGTTCTGGCCAATGCAGACAAAGAGCAACGTGCTAATGAATTAGCCCTTGCTAACATAGAGCTGGCTTTTCAAAACCAAGAGAAAGATAAGCGGGCAGACGAGTTAGTTCTGGCCAACGCAGAGAAAGAGCAGCGCGTAAAACAATTAGCCCTTGCCGCCAAGGTATTCACTCATGCTCGTGAAAGCATTATGATCACGGATGCTGAAGGCCTTATTATCGAAGTCAATAAGACCTTCAGTGACATCACAGGTTACAGCCGTGAAGAGGCGATAGGGAAAACCCCTCGTATTCTTAAGTCAGAACGTCAATCACCAGAGTTCTATGTTGATATGTGGCAAGCCATCGTCAGCGAAGGATACTGGTATGGCGAAATTTGGAATCACCGTAAAAATAATGAAGTGTATGCAGTAATGCAGACCATCAGTGCAGTTCGTGATGTAAACGGTATAACGACCCATTATGTCTCTTTAGCGAGCGACATTACGCCGATGAAACAGCATCAAGAACAATTAGAACGTATTGCTCATTATGATGTACTGACCAATTTGCCCAATCGGGTATTGCTGGCAGACAGATTATCTCAAGCCATGCTGCAGTGCAGTCGACACGGGCAGTCTTTAGCGGTGGTATTTCTAGATTTAGATGGTTTTAAAACGGTCAACGATGCCTATGGGCATGATATCGGTGATGAACTGCTTATTGCACTATCGATCCGGATGAAAGAGGCGCTTCGTGAAGGTGATAGCTTAAGCCGCATTGGTGGTGATGAATTTGTCGCTGTGTTGGCCGATTTAGCCAAAGTTGAAGATTGTGAGCCAGTATTGGAGCGACTATTATTGGCCGCGTCAGAGCCTGTAACCGTTAGTGGTGTGGTACTCAATATATCCGTCAGTATTGGTGTTACGCTTTATCCGCGAGATAATGTAGATGCTGATTTACTGATGAGGCATGCCGACCAAGCTATGTATATGGCTAAAGAATCCGGCAAGAATCGTTATCATTTATTTGATACCGCGCAAGATGATGCTGTTAAAGTACAACGAGAAAGTCTAGAGGCTATTCGCTATGCTTTAGATCATAATCAGTTTGTCCTCTATTACCAACCTAAAGTTAATATGAAGATAGGTACAGTAGTGGGCGTTGAGGCGCTTATTCGTTGGCAACATCCAGAGCGGGGATTATTAAGTCCAATCGAGTTTTTGCCTGTAATTGAAAACCACACCATGATGATTGAAATAGGTGAATGGGTTATTGATACCGCATTAACACAAATCGGCCAATGGCAAGCTATGGCGCTTGCTCTCCCGGTAAGCACTAGTGTTAACATTGCGGCAGTACAATTAATGCAACCTGGCTTCATACAGACGTTAACGGATCTTCTCGCTGCCCACCCCAATGTTGAGCCTCGCTATTTAGAGCTAGAGATGCTGGAAACCAGCGCATTAGAAGATGTTAATCATGTGTCAATTATCATGAATGACTGCATGAGCCTAGGTGTCCATTTTGCTTTAGATGATTTCGGCACTGGCTATTCGTCGCTAACTTACCTTAGGCGCTTGCCTGCCAGTTTGATTAAGATAGATCAGAGCTTTGTCAAAGACATGTTGAGTAATATTGATGATTTCGCCATTGTTGAAGGCGTAATCGCCCTAGCGAAATCATTTAAACGTGACGTGATTGCTGAAGGCGTTGAAACCGTTGAACATGGCACTGCATTATTACAACTAGGCTGCGAATTAGCACAAGGTTATGGCATTGCCAGACCTATGCCTGCCTGTGATATCCCCGCGTGGATGAATAACTGGAAGCCTGATGCGAGTTGGCAATGATTAAAATCCTTCGATTATTTTCCGTAGGGCGATTGGCCAACTTCTTCAGCGACTAACCATACTCGCATATCAAATTCTAATTGATGGTAATCGGCGAGCATAAAAGTACACAGCTGATAAAAAGCTTTGTTGTGTTCTTTTTCGCGCAAGTGGGCCAGTTCGTGCACCACGACCATTTGTAAAAGCTCAAACGGAATATGCTTTAAGTGTGAGGCTATTCTAATCTCATTTTTGGCTTTGACTTTATTGCCTTGACGGCGATTAACATAAGAATGCAAACCTAGCGCGTGATGGCTCAAGCTAATTTTTTCATCAAAAATGACTTTGGCTAATGGGTCTGACTGACGCATGTAGGTGTTTTTTAATGCGATGGCCATATCATATAAGGCTTTGTCTGTACGTACTTGGTGTACTTTGGGGTAGCGGGTTAGAAAGTGATCACCCAATGCATTGGTATCAACTAATTGGCGGATTTTATCAACCACATCAGGCCGATAACCGTTTAGGTATCGTAAAGGGCTCTGTTCACTCTGCTGTTTTTTGATATCTGTGCTAGTGACTAGCAGGCTGAGGTCTGCTTTTGGTTTTAATGACTGGCTCGCCGATTTGACTGGCATTTTAGGCGGGGCTTTGATCGTTTTAGTTTTAGTGTCTGTCATAAATCAACTGATTAGTTCTGGCGCTACCACGACCGTTTTTTCGGTATGGGTAACGCCACAATACAACGGTTCTGTGTTTACACTTTACCGAAAATGAGTCGATTATGTTGAACATAAGCAACGTCAAAAGCATTTAACTGGACGCGTTTTAGGTCCAAAGAGTCAAAGTCAACTTGTGGTGGGTTGCGCTTTAGTTGCTCTTTAATGGTTAAAGGAGAAATAAGCGAAACCGGAAGGTCCATTAATTGTAGTGTAGCTTCAAGTTTGAAGCTGGTGGCACTACCAGCAAATTTACCTTTTTGCTCACGTTCAATAATGGCGATTTCATCAACTTTATAATCGCTCATTAGTTTTTTAAACGCAAAATCAAATTCACGAATGGATTCAGTGCTAGCTGATTGTGAAATACTGAATGAAACTTTACGACATGCTGGCACGTTAAACGTTTCGCCTTCATAGGTCAGTAAACAGATAATGGCTTCGCCGCCTTTTAATTCCACACCACAAATTTTCATGTTAATCCTTACTGGTTTATTCATACGATAATGCTGTTAGCATGCTCGTTATTGTTCATTTGTTGTAGGGCAGTGTTCTGCCCTACATTGATTATTCTGTCATCGCAGTTTATCAGCGATTGATGTGCCGTTTAGTCTTCTGTTGTTCCGTCGTCTTCAATAATGACAATCGGTTTAACTTTACGGCGCACAGGTGCATCACCCACATCAACCCCGGTAATAAAGCGTTTATCACTTTTAGGGGCTGCTTTGGCTTTTTTCGCCACGCTAGCTCTATTGCTGGTTACGGCGGCTTTTGCACTGGTACCGGCTTTAGCTGCTTGAGGCTTATCTTTTAGGCCATTAAATTTGGCTTTTAAACCTTCAACCACAGTGAAGTCAAAGTTTTTACGTAAAAATAGTTGGATTTTTTTAAAGCTGTCCCAATCTTTAGGGCCCACAAACGACACTGCATCGCCTTTAGCGCCTGCGCGACCTGTTCGGCCAATACGATGGACATACTCTTCAGCAAACTTTGGCATATCAAAGTTAATCACTAAGGAGACGTTGATTAAATCAAGGCCACGTGATGCCACATCGGTAGTCACCAGTATTTGCGATTGGCCTCGAGCAAATTGATCCATAATCTGGTTACGAGCCGATTGCTTTAAATCACCACTGAGCGCTGAGGTCGCAAAACCTTGAGCGGCTAACAGGGTCGCTAAACGGTCTGTATCTGAACGCGTCGCGGTAAATACAATCACTTGCTTATGCTGTTCTTGGCTTAATATATGCTGCAACAAGGCTTGTTTATGGTCTAAATGGTCAACCAAAATAATCCGTTGTTCAATATCTTTGTGTTCAGTGTAAGACTCACCAATGGAGACATGGCTTGGGGTTTTCAGTAATGTTGCTGCAATATCACCTATGCTGTCATGATCTAAAGTGGCCGAAAACATTAACGTTTGGCGACGTTTATGATCGGCGGCATCGTTGATGGCCTTTAATTGCGGTGCAAAACCTAAATCGAGCATGCGGTCTGCTTCGTCTAGCACCAACAATTCTAAGCCGTTTAAATATAAATGGCGTTGTTGTAAGTGATCGGCAATACGCCCTGGTGTGGCAACGATAAAATGCGGATCTCTGGCCAAGGCTTTAGCTTGGTCGTTAAAGTTCTCTCCACCAAGTACGCTAATGGCTTTATATTGGGTATTAGCAACTAATAAACGTAATTGGCCATAAACTTGTTGGGCGAGTTCTCGCGTAGGTAACAAAATCAATACCCGCGGATCTTTTTTCGACAATGCTCTGGTGGATATCACTCGCTGCATAGCAGGCAACAAAAACGCTAAGGTTTTACCTGAGCCGGTTTTAGACGATGCCATTAAATCTTTACCTGATAAGGCAATGGGAAGTGCTTGCGCTTGAACATCGGTAGGCGTAGAAATGCCAAGGTGCTTTAAACTGTCAAGCAGGCGCTTGTCCAACGAAAAATCGGTAAATTGCAAAGGTAGATCCCCTAAAAAATGTAAGCCGACGATTATAGCTGTTTCACCTTGCTATAGCCAACAAGAGTCGCTTTAGTTATGCTATTTTTTAGCATTATATTATTGCCTGAGTTCGACGAGGTCATTGGTCGACTAAGCCGAGCTTTATGGTAAAGATGAATACAGAGTATGGAAGGAACAAAGATGACAAAGCTCACCGTGGGATTAGCGCTAGGCAGTGGAGCCGCTAAAGGTTGGGCACATATTGGGGTATTGAATGGGTTAGCCAAGTTAGACATTTACCCAGACAAAGTGGCTGGTTGTTCGGTGGGGGCGTTAGTCGGCGCAGCTTATGCCAATGATCATTTGGCTGAGCTTGAAACTTGGGTCAGTGGCTTTTCAAGCTGGGATGTACTTGGCCTAATGGATTTAGGCTGGCGTAAAGGCGGACTTATTAGTGGTGAGAAAGTGTTTGATGTTTTAGCTAACCGTATTGGTGACCTTAATATTGAACAACTGCAGCGCCCGTTTGCTGCGGTGGCGACAGATTTATATTCTGGGCAAGAGATTTGGTTTAAAGAAGGTGACTTGCGCCATGCGGTGCGTGCTTCATGTTCGATGCCTGGATTTTTACCACCCGTGCAGCAAGGTAATCGATGGGTGGTCGATGGTGCAGTCGTCAATCCGGTTCCTGTTTCATTAGCCCGTTCGATGGGCGTTGATGTGGTTATTGCGGTAGATTTAAATGCTCATCGCCGAGGCCAAATGCATTTGATCCCAGAACAAGTAAAAAGCCGCAAAGCCAGTAAGTCAGAACCTATTGAACAAAAGCGTGAGCTTGAAACCGGCTTTATGGATTTATGGGGGAAAGGCAAAGAGTACATGAGTGGCTTAACCGATAAGCTGGCCATGGGCAGCTCAAAATCTCATCCTGGTATGTTGGCGGTGATGTCACAATCCATGGATATTTTAGAACAACGCCATAAACGTTCGCGTTTAATGGGCGAGCCACCTGATATTTGTATTGTGCCCGATGTGGCTGATATTGGCACCATGGAGTTTCATCGCGCCAAAGAAGCCATTGAAGCGGGTGAGCAGGCAGTAAAAGATATTCACCATTTAATTGAAGCAACCTTAAAGTAACATTTAGGCGATGTCGGACTGGTGTATTGATGGCAATATACCCGTTCGCGTCTAAGTGCTTAATGGGTGATTAATCAGTCAGTGCCTGTCAATCGTGGTACCGATATTGGTATCACATGGATGTTCGGCATCAAGGAGAGGGCGCTTATTTATTCTGGGATGCGTTATCGGCGCAATCTGTATTAGTTTAACTTATTCAATCTCATGTCGCGCCTCTTCGTCCTGAGTATTCATCTTGTCGTAATGAATAAGTCACTTATACGATTGATACTGTCATTAACGCTGTATTTGATGCCAGGTCATCGAAATGGTAATCATTTTGAACGGCTAAAAACCACAACTACACGGTTACCTATGAGATAACTTGTTTGCCAAAATCTTACATCGCGATGCTATTTTCATTTTTTTCTACCATGCGATCTCCCGTCATAAAAATCATTTTCCACACCTACAATATCTATTGCGAATAGCAAGTTATTTGCAATAAAAAGTACTGCCGACAATTATGATCTGGATCAAAGTAATACTCAGCGTTAATGTATCTAATACACTCTATATTGTGTCTTTTGTAAATTAAAGCTCTATATATAGTGCTTGTAAGGATGGTTGTATGCTTGTAGTCGTGAAAAGGGATGGATGCCGGACAGCATTTGATGGATGTCGGATCAAAGAGGCTGTTGTGGCTGCAATGGAGTCTGCAGGTCAAGCTGACCATCAATATGCGCTGCAGTTAGCGCAAACGGTTGAGCAGCAAATGGCTTGCAAAACCGAAGTTGATATTCACGATCTACAAGATGCAGTTGAAAACTTATTAATGTCAGGACCGTTTAAGTCGGTGGCACGTCACTATATTGAGTATCGACACGACCGTGACACTCATCGTGAGACTCAGAGTAAATTAAACTGCGCTATTCGTGGTTTGGTTGAGCAATCAGACAATGCCATTTTAAACGAAAATGCCAATAAAGATGCCAAAGTGATCCCAACTCAACGAGACTTACTCGCAGGGATTGTTGCCAAGCATTACGCTAAAACTCACTTGTTACCTAAAGATGTGGTTAGCGCTCATGAGAAAGGAGAAATTCACTATCATGATCTCGACTATGCACCATTTTTCCCAATGTTTAACTGCATGCTAATTGATTTAGCTGGCATGTTAACTCATGGTTTTAAAATGGGTAATGCTGAAATTGAACCACCTAAATCCATCTCAACAGCAACGGCGGTGACTGCGCAAATTATTGCCCAAGTGGCGAGCCATATTTACGGCGGTACAACCATTAACCGTATTGATGAAGTGTTGGCTGAGTTTGTGCAAATTAGTTATCAAAAACACCTTGCTGTGGCTCGCAAATGGCAAGTAGCCGATGTCGAAGGTTATGCAATGACGCAAACCGAAAAAGAGTGTCATGATGCATTCCAGTCGTTGGAATATGAAGTCAACACCTTGCATACCGCCAATGGCCAAACGCCGTTTGTGACCTTTGGCTTTGGTTTAGGTGTGTCGTGGGAGTCTCGCTTAATTCAGCGGTCGATGTTAACTGTGCGCATGGCTGGTTTAGGTAAAAACCGCAAAACGGCCGTCTTTCCTAAATTGGTGTTTGCCATTAAAGATGGCGTCAATCATCAAGCTACTGACGTCAATTACGACATCAAAAAGATGGCCTTAACCTGCTCAACTATGCGTATGTATCCAGATATTTTAAATTATGATCAGGTGGTTAAAGTCACTGGTTCATTTAAAACCCCCATGGGTTGTCGCTCCTTTTTGGGGGTTTATGAACAAGACGGTCAACAAGTACACGAAGGTCGCAATAATTTAGGTGTGGTCAGCCTTAACTTACCGCGTATTGCGTTAGAAGCGGGTAAAGATGAGCAGCGTTTTTATCAATTACTCGATGAACGTTTGTTAGTCGCTCGCAAAGCGTTAGACACGCGGATTGCACGCTTAACCGGGGTTAAAGCCCGTGTTGCGCCGATTTTATACATGGAAGGTGCTTGCGGTGTACGCTTAAATGCCGATGATGATGTTAGCGACATTTTTAAAAATGGCCGTGCGTCAATTTCGTTAGGCTTTATTGGCCTGCACGAAACGGTTAATGCTTTATATGGCAATGCTGAACATGTGTTTGATAACGCGCAACTACGTGACAAAGCGGTCGCCATTATTCATCATCTAAAACAAGCCACTGAATCTTGGAAGGAAGAAACCGGTTATGGTTTTAGTTTGTACAGTACCCCAAGTGAAAATTTATGTAGTCGCTTTTGCCTACTTGATACCACCCAGTTCGGTGTAGTATCTGGGGTGACTGACAAAGGCTATTACACTAATAGTTTCCATTTAGATGTTGAAAAGAAAGTGAATCCTTTTGATAAAATTGATTTTGAACAACCTTATCCAGCCATCGCTAATGGTGGGTTTATTTGCTACGGCGAATTTCCTAACATGCAAAACAACATTGAAGCACTGGAAAATGTCTGGGACTACAGCTACAGCAGGGTGCCATATTACGGCACTAACACCCCGATAGATGAGTGTTACGATTGCGGCTACATTGGTGAGTTCAATTGTACCAGTAAGGGCTTTGTCTGCCCTAAATGCGGTAACCATGAGCCTAGTAGGGTATCGGTGACTCGCCGTGTATGTGGTTATTTAGGCAGTCCTGATGCGCGGCCGTTTAACTTTGGTAAGCAAGAAGAAGTTAAACGCAGAGTGAAGCATTTATAATGCACTACAGTGCTTACCATAGTGTTGATGTGATCAACGGCGAGGGCACCCGTTGCTGCTTATTTGTTAGCGGTTGTGAGCATGCCTGTAAGGGATGCTATAACCAAAGTACTTGGCGTGTAGATGCTGGCCATGTATTTAGCCAAGCGTTAGAAGATCAGATTATTGCTGATTTAACCGACAGCCGTATTTATCGGCGCGGCCTATCGTTAAGTGGTGGTGACCCACTGCATCCGGCTAATCTAGAAGCCGTATTGCAATTAGTGACTAGGGTAAATACTGAATGTCCCGATAAAGACATTTGGTTATGGACTGGTTATCAACAGGCCGATCTCACGCCACAGCAGCAAGCTGTGGTGGCATTAGTCGATGTACTTATTGACGGTAAGTTTGAACAAGATAAAGCCGATCCCGCGTTATTATGGCGCGGAAGTAGCAATCAGCAGATTTATCGTTTTAAGCGCTAGCGTTTTTTAAGACTAGTCGTTTAATGCCAGCGCTTTAATGGTTAGCTGGTTCATTATTAGCACGTTAATTTTTAAGAGGCTAATCGTTTACATGTTGATCATTAGAAAGACCTAAACCATAACGATAACGTTTAGTACGTTGTCTGGTGTTAAATTGATCGACCAATAAACTCCATATGGGGGAGTCATTAATTTGAGGGTGTTTGCCTTGGCTTATACGGCGAAGCTGGCGTTTAATGACTGCCATAGTCGCTAGCCCGGCTAAAGGTTTGCTCTGCCAATTCACTGTGGGCATAGTGGGGGTGAACTCAGGTTTACTGCGCCATATATTGGCTAAGTCAGGATAAAAGGCAAGGGCGCTGGCAATGCCGCATAAGGTAAAGCCGGCATCAACGACTTGTTGCGCAACAGGCAGGCGATAAATGCCTCCCGTTAACATCAACGCAATTGGACTACGCAGAACTAACTGTGCGGTTAAATGTAAAAAGTAAGCTTCTCGAGCTAAGGTGCGCTCATCGGCGCTGCGACCTTGCATTGCGGGGGCTTCATAGCTGCCGCCGGATAACTCGACCATTTCAACTTGATGCGGTACGAGCATATTAATCACTTTTTCGGCATCGTCGACATCAAAACCACCGCGTTGAAAATCGGCTGAGTTAAGCTTTACCGCAATATCAAAATCTGCACCACATTTATGCCTAATTTGCTTGACCACTTCAATTAATAACCTGGCTCGATTCTCTAAGCTTGCGCCCCATTCATCATCGCGCTGATTAGTTAACGGTGATAAAAACTGCGCTAACAAATAACCATGTGCGGCATGAACTTGTACACCATCAAAACCCGCTTGTTGAGCCATGCTTGCGGTCGTGACAAAGCGTTGGATAACATCATCAATGTCAGTAGTTGTCATTGCTTTAGGCTGAGAAAACATCGATGAGTGTTTACCTAAATCAAGTGCGACAGCTGAAGGTGCAATATTTTTGCCCCCCATCGCTTTAAATACCTGACGGCCTGGATGATTAATTTGCATCCACACCCTGGCGTTATTTTGCTTGGCTATTTTGGCCCATTGGATAAACGGCTCAAGTGCGCTGCTGGATGTGAGTACCACACCACCAGGGCCTGTCATGGCTAAAGGGTCAATCATCACATTACCGGTAATTATTAATCCAACACCGCCCTTGGCCCAAGCATCGTATAAGTTGAACAATGCTTGATCTGGTTGTTGCTGAACGTTGGCAAGATTCTCTTCCATTGCCGCTTTGACTAAGCGATTGGCAATGATCGCACCATTGGTTAATGTGTATGGACTAAAAATGGTATTAGCCATCAAATAACATCCTAAGATAAGCTATTGAATTAATGCTTCGTTTATCCTACATGTAGCCTAAATAGTCAATTATGCTCATTAGATAGTGATAAAAAAAGCACTGCCACAGGCAGTGCTTTCATCATCTCGTTACTCAATTTAGCGTTAGATTTAGCGCTAAATTGAGATCTAGATTTCGAGCAAACAAAATCCAGATTGATATGTTTTTAAATACGATAAGTTAAGGTTAACTTCGCATTACGCTCTTCGCCAGGAAGACCCCCTAAGAACATGGCCTTATCGAAATACGTTTGATTAAATAGGTTATTAATGTTCAGTTGAATTTTATAACGTTCAACATCATAGCTAATAGCAGAGTCGATGACGCTATAGCTGGGGACATAACCGTCAGGTATGCCAAATGAGCTAGACTGCGTGCTGCGTTCATCGACATATTTAGCGCCTAAACTTAATGACAGTGGCGCAGGTAAGCCCAATGCTGCGGCATAAGTTACCCAAGCGCCTGCAGTAACATAAGGTATGCCTTTTTGGCGTTGTCCATAATCATTACTATTGGGGTTTTGGTTGTCTCTGGCATCTTGGTAAACTGCGTTTACGTTGACTTTCCACTGTTCGCTTAAATATGCATTAAGATCTAATTCAACCCCTTTAGTGTCTTCGCTACCATTATAAAAGTATGGGTTAATGTTAGGCGTGACTGCGCTACTGTCGTAATTTGGATTGCTGTAGGCTACATTGGTTCGTGAGGTTTTAAACAATACTAATGATGCCAGTAATTGGTCATCAAATGCTTTAATCCGAATACCCAAATCATTACTGATTGATTGTGAATCATCACGGTCAGCTTCATTACCTTTTACATCACCTAATACACTATAAGTCGTGCGACCTTTAGAGTGATTAATGAATACAGAGATATCATCAGTAGGCATATAGGTTAGGCCTAAATTGTAGGTTACACCGTTATCTGTGGTGTCTGCTTCTGGTTGTGGATCCGCAAGGCTACTGCTGTAACGAGCATCAACGCCTAAGTGTTGGTAAGTTTGTTTTATTTCGTTAAAAGCAAACCCAATACGGCTGGTAAATCCGCCGCCTAAATAGCCCACATGTTGTATACCTAACCCCCATGCCGTTACTGATTTATTATAATTACTGGTTAATAACGGATCGTACTCTTCAAACGCTCCCTCGCCCCAATTGGGGTTACGGATGTCATAAATGTACGGCAAGCTTCCTTGATAGGATTGATTGCCATTGGCATCTTTCAATGTGTAATCGGCATCGTAAATCGAATATTGTTTAAAGCGGATGTCGCGGTCTTCAAAGTTAGCATTGATCAGTAATTCGTTACTGATATTGCCGATATCGAAGTCATAGCGCAAATCAGCAAAATACTGCCACGACTTTTCTTCTGCCGAGACTTTGCGATATTCCTGACGACGGGCGGCAAAAGGGTATAAGGTGCCATCCTCAACTAAAGGCGCACGGGGATCGGCATTAATAACGCCATTTCGTCGCCAATAAACGTAATTATAAGCCCCAGTTTGACGCGCAAAGCTGGTTTCGTAATCACGGTGTTGCAACTGCTGATTTAAAAACAAATTATCGGTTAAGTACACATTATGGCTGAGTTTAAAGCGTAACTCTTCACCCTTGTTGTCTTTCGCCATCGGTGAAATAAGACCATTATGGCCAAATTGATAAGGTGTTAAGCCATCGTTTGCACTTAATGAATCCGCTAATTGTTGACGTTGTTGATCTGTTAGCTGTAAGCCATTATTGGTTGGATCATTGATCAAATCCTGCCAGTTCACTTCACCTGCGGTTTTGCCCTCGACAGAGGCGGCATTATAGATGCGGATAGGATGGCCTATTGAGTCGACGGGAATAGCATCATTAATATAAGCCGTTGATAGCATGATGTTTTGATTTTCATTAAGCACATATTTAAGCGAGCCATATATTTCATCGCGATCGGTACCTAGATCTCGATAACCGGTACTATGGGCGGTTTTCGCCACTAGACGGTAGGCTAGGTCGTCAGTTATACCGCCAGTAGAATCAGCCATAAGAGAGTAGGTATCCCATTGACCTACTTCGGCTTCAAACAGTTGTTTGCTGACAAACTCAGGCTTTTTCTCAATAAGGTTAATTACACCGCCCGCGCTGCCCATACCATAAAGCCCTGTTGCTGGACCTTTGAGAACTTCAACAGAACTCACATTAGTCAATGAACGAGTGGGATTAAAGGTGTTACCTAAACCTGCGCCGCCATACATACCATCGTAAGTGTAGTTTGCACCTAACCCTCGCACGACTATGTTATCGCCAATACCATAATTATTACCGGCTTGGGTTACACCACTTATGTTACGCACTAAATCCTGCATATTGGTGATGCCTTGTGAGTCGATGAGTGTCTCATCAACGATCACTACCGCTGCAGGCGTTTCCATAAGCGACATATCAGATTTAGTCGCTAATCCTGAGTTCATTACTACTTGATTTTGTCTGCCGTAAACCGTCATTCGCTCATAGTGTTCTGAGTCTGATGCACTGCTCGAATCACTTGATGCTGGTGCAATAATCTCTGGCGATGGAATAGGTGTTTGGGCATGAACATAAACGGGAAACAATACACTTTGGCAAGCTATAGCAAGTAGTGATAAACGCAGTGGCGACATAACATGGGACCTCTATTAATATTTATGCGAATGATAATGATTATCATAAGTATTGCAATAGTGGCTTGACGGAAATGCTGTAGAAAGCGGCTTTGCTAGATGTGGTTGCTGAACAATTAAACAAGATGAGTGGTAATTAGACAGCGGTGAGGAGCTTTTAAACTGTTAAATCAGCGAGGAATTAGTGAGTCGAGACCATAAAAATCATTAATTATGCTCACAAGGTCAGGACAAAGTGGAATAGTAGCGTTGGTTTTTCGCAGGGTAGTACTTGCCAAATTGTGTATCGAGGTTGAAAAACTTTACCAGTTCATGTCTATAAGAAGCGTTTCCTATTCGCATCTTAGGGGGTTTTGGGTATATAATCTGCCTCCGAAACGGTGTTGTGATAAACGTATAAACGTAAACGATTCACTAACACACCAAAGCACTTAAGGTAATCAAATGAATTTAAAGCTAGAACTGCAGACATTGAATGATAAATTAGACAAGTTTCGTCGCAAATTAGCTGCGGCTGAAGCACGTGGCGACGCCACGATTGTCCTGCAGTTTAAGAAAGAAGTGGCCACTGTTACTAAGCGAATCGCGAGTATTAAAGGCCAACAAACGCGTCAGTTTAGTCAAGAAGGTACAGCACTAAAAGCGCTCGGTTTTAAGCGCACTTTAACCAAAGCTGAACAAGCTGATATGGGTAAGTTAAATAAATCGGTTAAAGGCTTAGTGGTTGTGCATCCTTTAACGGCGTTAGGCCGTGAGATGGGCATAAAAGAAGTCACGGGTTTTGCTCCTGCTAAGTTCTAATATTTTCTTTTACAGTTAGTTGTCGTAAGGTTAATTCATGCCGATAAAATATATCGCAACATCTAAGTTACCCACACCTTGGGGTGTTTTTGCCATGCACGGTTTCGAAGAAATTGCTACTGGTAAAGAACACGTTGCGTTGACATTTGGTCAACTGGATCCCACTCAACCTATGCTAGGTCGTGTTCATTCTGAATGTTTAACCGGTGATGCATTATTTAGTTTACGTTGTGATTGTGGTTTTCAATTACAAGCCGCCATGCAAAGTATCGCTGAAAAAGGCCAAGGCTTTTTGTTGTACTTACGTCAAGAAGGGCGTGGGATTGGCTTACTCAATAAAATTCGTGCTTATGAGCTCCAAGATGCGGGTGCTAATACCGTAGAAGCCAATTTGCGTTTGGGTTTTGAAGCCGACATGCGTAAATACGACATGATTTTACCGATGTTAACCCAAATTGGGGTGACCAAAGTGAAGTTGATGACCAATAATCCGCGTAAAGTGATGGCAATGCAAAATGTGGGCATTGAAGTAGTGGAACGTATTCCGTTGCAAGTCGGTAAAAATCGCTACAACGAATCATATTTAAAGACCAAGTCCACTGAGCTAGGTCATATGATGTCGGAATATCATTTTCACGATGAATAGTTTGGCACAGAAATAGTTTAAATGATGATGAGACAAGGGCAGAACACACAGCTTATTGGGTCATCATCATTTGCTTCTGCGCGCTTTGCAGCGCTATTTTTTCGCTTAATCTTGGTAGCGCTTCTGTTTTTTTGCAGTATGGGTAGCTATGGATCTGAATTACCTTCACCAACATCCCCTCAATTAATCACTGAACCTGATGCTTCACATTATGCGTTTGCCAATTATTTAGGCAGTGGTATTTATCGTACCTCAGGCCAAAGTGCTGCTGTGGCCAATATTCCTTTGGGGTTTGTGCTTGACTCAACCGACGATTATTTACTTAAACTTCGCTTTACCGCATCGCTGGGTTTTTTTGATTATTCATTTAACGATTTACCTCAAGGCAGCATTCCTAAAAGTGTTGGTACGATAACGTTAACCCCTGGGCTTGAATATCACTGGCGAGTGGATGATAAGTTAACCTTAGAGAGTTATGTTGATTTAGGTTACGGACATAATTTTTCAACTTCCAGCCATGTAGGCATTTTTTCAACTGGCATTTCTGCACTCTATAAGCTCGATGCGCCTTTATTTACTCCAGTATGGGTCAATCGGATTTATTATGCGGGTTATCAAAGTAATCAAAATGACAGTACAGAAGGCTATTCCGTGTTTAAAAGCGGTATTGATTTTGGGGTTAATTATGATTGGCAGTGGCAGGATACTCGGGTTGAACCGAGATTTTTTATTGCCGGACATTGGTATTTCGATAAGCTAAAATTTGTCTCGCCGGTTGGGGATAATGTATTAACCTCATATACTTATGAAATCGGTACTACGTTGGCTTTTTCTAAACCTATTACCTTGAGTGCAATAGGTTTAGACAGTGTTGAAATAGAGCATTTTGGATTAAGTTATCAAGTAGGTGGTGGGCTTAAAGTGTGGCGATTGATTTTTGAGTTTCCGTTATAAGCCCCTGCAATGGTTACCTCTTAATACATTAATTTGAGTTTGTTCCCCAAATATCCGCATTCACAGGTGTTGTCGACTTTTCTGCAGCTGTGCTTGAGCTTGGTTTTGCTGTAGCCGCTTTGTGGGTTGCAGGTTTCGTTGAGGCTACTTTTGCCTTTGATGGCCGAGGTTTAGTCGTAAATGCTCCGCGACTATCTTCTTTCGGTGGCGGCAATGGCAGCTTGTTAGCTTTAAGGTACAAGTATTCAACTTTGTCGCGGGCCCAAGGCGTTTTACGTAAAAACTTCAAGGTTGATTTTACACTCGGGTTATCTTTGAAACACTGAATGTTTATCCTCGATGCGAGTTCTTCCCAGCCGTATTTTTCAACCAGTGAAGTCACTATCGTTTCTAGTTTTATGCCGTGAAGCGGGTTGTTTGCTTGTGTCATGGACCGTGCGAGCTAATTGAGTTTGGTGATATTATACCTATATTGCAACCAAAGAGATATCTACACAAAAACGGCAGCCTAGGCTGCCGTTTTTATTTAATATGAGCGATTATTGCTCTTTGACGAATACGACTTTTTCTTCATCATCTGAATCTATATCGCCTTTACCTTTAGTATTAATAATAATCATTGCGGCAATAATTGTGGTAGTGACTAAACCTGCAATGGTTGATACTGTCATTGGTAAACCCGCACCTAATGTTGATGAGTTCAACATAAAGCTAATGACAACACAGGTCATGAACATCGCTGGTACAGTACAAATCCAATGAAACTTATTATGGCGCAGTAAGTAAGCCGCTGCAGTCCATAGCATCAATACCGCAGTGGTTTGGTTTGCAACACCAAAGTAGCGCCAGATAATGCCAAAATCGACTTGAGTGAGCATTGCACCAACAGCAAATAATGGTAATGCTAGCAGTAAGCGCTTAGGTAGCTCGACTTGTTTAATGTTAAAGAACTCAGCCAAGATTAGACGTGCTGAACGAAATGCAGTATCACCTGAGGTGATAGGTAATACAATCACACCCAAGATAGCCAAGAAACCACCAAATGTGCCTAGTAGTCCATTAGATGCTTCGTATACCACGTTAGCGGGGTTGCCACCCATGCCAGCATTTAATCCTTCCACACCACCAAAGAATGATAATGCAATAGCACACCAAATTAGCGCAATCACACCTTCACCAATCATGGCACCAAAGAACACAAAGCGACCATTTGACTCATTTTCAACACAGCGCGCCATTAATGGAGATTGTGTTGCATGGAAACCTGATACGGCTCCACAAGCAATGGTGATGAATAATGCAGGCCATAGTGGCATGTCATTAGGGTTTAGGTTGCTAAAAAAGTCGCCCATTACAAAGCCTGGCAACATGGTATGTTCACTTGACACTGCTAGGGCTATGATAAGACCCAGTGACATAAATACCAGTAATGCACCGAAGAATGGGTATAAGCGACCAATGATTTTATCGATAGGAACGATAGTGGCAACTAAGTAATAGACAAAAATAATACCAACAAAAATGGTCACATCTAAACCAGTTAGTTTACTCAACAAGCCCGCAGGAGCGGAGATAAACACCACTCCAACTAACAATAATAAGATAATGGCAAAAAAGTTCATAAAGTGTTTAGCGCTTTTGCCTAAATATTTACCCGCTAGGTTAGGAACCGATTGACCGTTATTGCGTACCGATAACATCCCCGAAAAATAATCGTGAACGGCACCAGCAAAAATACAACCAAATACAATCCACAGCATAGCTGCTGGGCCGTATAGTGCACCGAGAATAGGGCCAAAAATTGGGCCGACTCCAGCAATGTTTAATAATTGAATTAAGTAGACTTTGCCTTTAGACATTGGCACGAAATCGACGCCGTCTGTTTGTGTAAAAGCGGGTGTTTGTCTTTGAGTGTTAATGCCGAATACTTTTTCGACAAAGGTCCCGTAAATAAAGTAACCGCCGATGAGTAAAGCAACACAGAGTAGAAACCAAGTCATTTTTATATCTCCCCATTTATATCGTGTGACCACTTTAAAGCATCAAGGTGGTCAATTGGGGGCGAACTCTGTGACAGGTTGAATGTCTTGCGTAAGCGGTAAATATTCACTGTGAGCGGTTTGACCAGCAGAGTAAATGTGGCCTGTATCACATGTCTTTTGAACTAAATACTATTGAAATCCAAGCAACAGTTTCAACTCTTTGAGATATCTGCGTGAAACAGGAACTTTAGCGCCGCTATGGGTAGTGACTTCTGCGCCGCTGTCGGTGATTTCAATTTCAGAAATTGCACTCGGTGCCAGTAGGTATTGTTTATGACAACGAAAAAGTGCGGTTTTTTGCTCTAAGACTTTTAGGGTTAATTGAGTATGGCTTAAACCTTTATTTGAACACACATGAATACCGCCAATATCACTAACAATAAATTCAACGTCAGCGGTCGCGACGACTTTGAGCTTATTACCACTGTAGCAGGGTAAATGAGCTAATTGCGTCGGTAATATCTGAGACATCCGTTGCGGCGCGATATTGGCTCTAACTTTATCTAAGGTTTGGTTAAAGCGTTTCTCATCGATGGGTTTTAATAAGTAATCGAAGGCATTGTTATCGAATGCTTTTATCGCATATTCATCAAATGCGGTAATAAATACTGCTCGTGGCATTTGCTCTGGATTGAGCATCGCAAGCAGCTCCATACCATTGATCCGCGGCATTTGAATATCAACAAAAATAAGATCAGGTTTTACAAGGTTAATTTGCTGTAGAGCTTCAATGGCATTACTGCATTGCCCCAACACTCTTATATCAGGATGTTTGTCGAGTAAATCGGCCACTTCTTGGCGGGCAAACGGTTCATCATCAATGATTAGACATGAGATCATTGGTCAATTTCCTTTAACGGTAAACGCACACTGACACGGGTGAATTCATCTGCTTTACACTCAACTTCAATACCGTATTGGCTGCCAAATAAATTTTGAATTCGCTTATGGACTAAATTCATTCCTAAGCCGTCGGTGTTGTTCGATGGTTGATACAAACCGGCGTTATCCGTGACATTAAGCATAAGATCATCACCATCAATTGTCGCCTGTACATTAATAACACCGGCTTCAAGCATACGTGATGTTCCATGTTTCACTGCATTTTCAATTAAGGGTTGTAAGGTAAATGCTGGCATTTTTAAGTGATGATAAATACTCGGTATATCAATGCTCACTTGTAACTTATCAATAAAGCGAGCACGCTCAATCGACAAATAAGCGTCTATATGTTCAAGTTCATCAGCCATGGTGACTAGCCCTGTTGTTCGGGTTAGGTTAATGCGTAAAAATTGCGATAATTGCTGCAATAACTGTTTAGACATTTGCGGGTCACGCTTAATAATCGCACTAATAGTGTTGAGAGCATTAAATAAGAAGTGAGGATTCACTTGGGCTTGTAACAACTTTATCTCTGCTTGCATGAGTAAACTTTTTTGCTGTTCAAAGCGCCCATAAAGTATTTGGTTAGACAGTAATCTGGCAATTCCTTCGCCTAAGGTGCGATTAATGTTTAAAAACAGCTTGTTTTTCGGCTCATACAATTTAATCGTGCCAATGACTTCGTCATTACTGCGCAGCGGGATCACTAAGCTTGAGCCTAAGCTGCAGTTTGCGGATAGAGAACATGAATAAGGGGTGTCAACGCCATCGGCAAACATGACACTATTTTGTGCAATGGCCTCGAGAGTGATTTGAGATGAAATGGGTGTATTAGGAATATGGTGGTCAGCGCCAATACCAATAAAGGCGAGTAATTTATTCCTGTCTGTAATGGCTACCGCACCAACTTGGGTTTCTTCTATGACGATTTGCGCAACTTGTTTGCTCGACTCTAAATTAAAGCCCTTTGACAGCAATCCGACACTGCGCTCGGCAATTTTGAGGGCTTTGGTTGAAAAACTGGACGAGAGTTTATCGAACATCGCTTTTTGGTCGCGAACAATACTCATAAACATGGCAGCACCAAGGGAATTAATCAATAACATTGGCGGAGCGATGAGCTTAACTAACTCCCACGCTTGATCAAAGGGTTTGGCGATTAATACAATAATCGACATCTGCATAATTTCAGCCATAAATGTCACTCCAAATACTACCATTGGCTGATAAGCCATTTCAGACTTGCCGGCTTTTTTGAAGTAATAGCTGATCATTCCTGCAGATAAACCTTCTAACGTAGTGGATATTGCACAAGCAACATCGGTAAATCCACCCATAGAATAACGGTGTAAGCCGCCGGTTAAGCCAACCAGAAGCCCGGTAATTGGACCACCCAATAATCCGCCTAATACCGCGCCCATTGCACGAGTATTGGCTATCGCTCCTGAAGTTTGTTCTCCAAAGTAAGTTGCCATAATACAAAAGCTTGAGAACACTAAGTAGATGAAGATTTTGTGAGGTAATCGTTTCGATGTTTCGGCAAAGAATTTAAATAATGGCGTTTTACTGACTAAGTAAACGATAACTAAGTAAACACACATTTGCTGTGTTAGTAGTACTATTAACGCCATATTATCTCTTTAGGATGTAATTAAATGCAGTCAAATTGGATTGTTAACACGTGGCTTGTTATTTTGCTTAGGCGCCATCAGTAATTAGTTATTCATGACTGACATCTTAATATTAATTTACCATTAGGGTGATGAACATAAGTGTTCAATATTACATAGTGACTTATGTCGCCAAATATCACCTGCCTAATCTGACAACAGAGCCGTGAACCTAATAATTAACCCGTTGAGGTTAAGTGAATACTCTTGTGTTAATGATTACTTTCTGGCGAGTAAATTTGTTTGCTCAGTGCTGCTTTGTTGATAAAACTCATCAATGAGTATTCTGAGTATTTTTGATTTAGCCACTTTACTGACTTTTGCTATTTCGTCTAATTGCGAAATACTTTTTTCAGTTAATGTAAATGTGGCATGGCGATAAATTTTAGTGCTTTTTTTATCTAGCCCTCTTAAGAACTCTTGCGTGTTTGAGGCGATATTGCTTTGGCCATGGTACGCGTCAAGACCTAATGCATATTTATTAGCATCCTCAATAAAGTCATCTACAGATACCTTGACTCGGGTATCTTTGGGTTTCTTGCGCTTAAGATCAGTTAAACTCATAACTATTTTCTGGTGGTATGGCAAAAAGCTCATCAGCAATAGCACGAATTTCATCAGCCGCTTTACCGCTCGGTTCGATTTCCAACACAGAAGAGCCGCTCTCTTCACTATCATCATAGATATTACGGCTAAATGTGACCGAATTAAGGGCGCGTAAACCAAAAGACTCAACCACTTCTTTCGCTTCTAAAATACGCTTACCTTGAGATGGCAGAGCAGGGCACTGTGTTATCACAATGGCAGCAATCATCTTGGGATTAACCATTTTACAAGTACTGAGCATGTCTTCCATGTGAGGTAAGGTTTTAAGATCGCGACGTTTGGGACGAAGTGGGATAACAACATAGGTGGCTACCGACATCGCAGCGCGCATTGCAAGGTTATCTTGGCCACCACAATCGACAATCACGTAGTCAAATCGTTCATTTAAACTCAGTAAGTCATTACGGATTTTGCCATAAAGCTGGATGCAATTAATCGCTTTTAGGCTGGGGTCATTATTACGAGCTTGGATCCAGTCTGACGTGGTACGTTGCGGATCACAGTCAACCATGAGCACATTCGCATCGTGCTTTTGGCTAATATATACAGCAATGTTCTGTGCTAAACAGCTTTTCCCACTGCCACCTTTTTCACCGCCAACGAGCAATATCATGTTGTGATCCTTGATGATAGGCGCCTTGTTGCACCGAAAGTTTCGCTAGGTATGTAGCTTGATTATAGAGTAGCCATTGAGAGCTGCATAAAAATAATCAACTAAATTAGCTGTAAAGCAATATGGTAACTATTTACTGAACATTCGGAACTACGGCAAACTTGGCCTTTAATGGTATTTTGTTTATCAGTCTTCTCATTAAATGTTAAGGCGATCAAATCCCCAACTTTAAAAGCAGCCTTAAAGTCGATTAACACGCCTTTTCGGGCCAGATCAATACAAATAGCATGATCTGTGCATGATTCACCTTGTGAATTGATCCAATCTAGGCGGATCCGCTCTGCTTCCATATCTACACGTAAAGAACTGCGTTTTTCTTCGAATCCGGTTGGCTCTTGCCCCATTCTGTTTCTCCTTGAAATGATGAGTCTTTATGTATGTTTTTCTGCAATTTGATGTTGATTTTATTTACACGACTTATTTCAATTAATTGGTAAAGTTATAGCATTCTTTTCTAAGATGTTCGTTTAGGGTTTTATCTTTAGCATTAACTCAGTTGATTGTATTCATTTTTAGCATAACGACTTTGTTAAGCAAAACTAAATTTAGCAACCAATGCCGATAAAAAGACTTGGCATTGGCTACCTGAACCACCAAGTTGATTAAGTATCGTAGTCTTGGTTTTTAGGGTAAGGCATTTTTAATTGACCCCAACGGATCACAATTACTGTGCCTGCCAGTAAAATAGTCGACAGTGAAATGGCTAAAATACGCCAATCTTCCATTGCTTTCATGTCTAAAATTAAGTATCGCGCCAATGCTACAATCGCGATATAGAGGGGCATACGAATAGGTAACTTACCTGATTCAATATAATTAACGACCATAGCCAATACTTCAAGATAGATAAATAGTAAGAGTAAATCGGCTAATTCGACAGTCTGAATGACGATCATGTGAAGAATTTCTTCGCCAATAGCAAATACTGTCGCCAGAGCGATAATTAATAACACTAGATGTTCGATATTTTTTAAGGTTTTTAATCCTACTTTTCGCAGTAACGGCATACTCATCTTCATCAATAAAATCAAAATACTATTATTGACGACTTCAGGGTATTTTCCCAGTGATCTCGATCGATTTTGTGAGATAAGCTGTGACTTGTTTAATCGCTGTTTAATTGAATGAACAACACGGCATCGTTTGCATTGTTATTACATAGGTTAAACGCGCATTGTTAGTGATGGCGATTAGCTCACCGGCAAAGCTTCTTTGCTGTATACCGGCCTATTGAGTAATCGTTTGGTTTAGTGCACTGATTATGGGTTTGCTATTGATGGCGGGAATATCTAAGTCATCGAAAAATGAGCTTTTAATAGCGGATTATGTACCATTGTGGCTAACAGTCATGCCATTTTATAAGCATAAAAAAACCGCTCAAGCGAGGCTTGAGCGGTTTTTTTATCAATAAAAGTTAATTAGCGATTAACGCTTTAAACCTTCATTCAGTAGAGGACGCATAATTTTGACTATCTGAGTGGTTACTTTTGGGCTACCTGCCACAATGTTACCTGAAGTCATATAGTTATGTGCACCAGTAAAATCGGTCACTGTACCGCCGGCTTCACGACAAATTAAGTCGCCTGCTGCGATATCCCAAGGTTTTAAACCTATTTCGAAGAAACCATCTAAACGGCCTGCTGCAACGTAAGCTAAATCTAATGCCGCTGAACCGCCACGACGAACATCGGCACACAATGAAAATACTTCGCCTAAAATGGCCATGTAGCTTTCTGTGTGTTGACGAGCTTTAAATGGAAAACCTGTGCCAATCATAGTGTTACTTAAATCATTGACGTTAGTTACGCGCATGCGGAAGTCGTTAACCTTAGCGCCTTTGCCGCGAACAGCTGAAAATAATTCTTCACGAACAGGATCGTAAACAACGGCAACTTCAATTTTGCCTTTGTACTGAAGAGCGATAGACACCGCAAAATGAGGAATACCACGAACGAAGTTGTTAGTGCCATCCAAAGGATCAACTATCCAAATGTAGTCTTTATCAGTACCACGGTTTTCACCGTTTTCTTCACCAATAATGGTGTGGTCTGGATATGATTTACGAATTTGATAAGTAATAGTTGCTTCTGCTTCCTTGTCTACACTAGTCACAAAATCATTAATACCTTTACTGCTTACCTCAACACGGTCAAGTTCAGTATAGGCGCGCATAATAGTTTGGCCAGCAGCGCGTGCAGCGCGTGTGGCAATAGTCAGCATCGGATGCATTGCAATCCCCTGGATGTTAAAGAACGAGTAAAATAGCGCCCGCATTATACTTAATTTAGCCGTTATATCAAATGCAGATTTTCATATAACGTAATTTTTAACGATTGTGTTAATATACGGGCAATATTTTTTGCTAAAAGAAAGTGCTACATGCTCAGTAATATTCGTGTTGTTTTAGTTGGTACCTCTCACCCTGGTAATATTGGCTCTACAGCTAGAGCGATGAAAACCATGGGCTTATCAAATTTATATCTCGCCGAGCCAAGAGCGGAGCCTGATGGGCAATCGATAGCACTTGCTGCAGGTGCATCTGATATTCTAAAAAATCTAACTCGTGTTGATTCATTAGAAGAGGCCATTGCCGATTGTAGTTTAGTGATAGCAACGAGTGCTCGCAGTCGTACCCTTGATTGGCCCATGCTTGACCCTCGAGAAGCGGGTTTAAAGTTAACTCAAGAAAGCCTAAATGGTCCGGTTGCTATTGTCTTTGGTCGTGAAAATCATGGCCTGAGTAATGAAGAACTACAGCAATGTACTTATCATGTGGCGATTCCGGCAAACCCAGAATACAGCTCGCTAAACTTGGCTCAAGCAGTACAAATTATTTGTTATGAAACTCGCGTCGCGCATTTAGCGCAAACAGCAACGCCAGTTGTCACAGAAGAATACCCATTAACATCTGAACTTGAACGCTTTTTTGTTCATTTAGAGTCGACCTTGTCTAAAACTGGTTTTGTGATTAAAAATCATCCTGGACAAGTCATGACTAAATTGCGTCGTTTATACACTCGTGCCCGTATTGAAGCACCTGAGATGAATATTCTTCGTGGCATTTTGACTTCCATTGATAAGAAAATGGATAAACAAGATTAAGCAGTAAAGGAACACACCATGGCCATCATTGCTAGGTTAAAAGAAGACATCGAATCGATTTATCATCGTGATCCTGCTGCAAACAGTACCATAGAGATAATATTTAATTACCCGGGTATGCATGCTATTTGGATCCACCGTATTAGTCATAAACTGTGGCTAGCGAACTGGCGTTTCACAGCCCGTTGTTTATCGACATTTTCTCGCTGGCTCACCGGTGTTGAAATTCATCCCGGTGCGACAATTGGCCGACGTTTCTTTATTGACCACGGTATGGGCGTTGTAATAGGTGAAACTGCCGAAATTGGTGATGATTGCACGCTGTATCATAGTGTTACTTTGGGCGGAACAACCTGGCAGCCTGGTAAACGTCATCCCACTTTAGGCAATAATGTGGTGATTGGGGCTGGGGCCAAAGTACTTGGACCTATCACAATGCACGATGGTGCACGTGTTGGCTCTAATTCTGTGGTGGTTAAGGATGTCGCTAGCGATCACACTGTGGTGGGCATTCCTGGGCGTGTGGTGTCTTCGCCGACCAACCAGTCAAAAGAAAAAACTGAACGTCGCACTGAGATGGCTAAAAAGTATGGCTTTGATGCGTACGCTGTGTCACCAGATAATCCTGATCCTGTGGCTAATGCTATAGGACAAATGCTTGATCACATGCATTTAATGGACTCGAAAGTACAAGAACTGTGTAATGCCATTCAGCAAATGGGTGGTGAGGTTTGTACCAAAAAGTTGCCAGAGTTAAATGTGGATGCATTTGATGAGGCATCGCGAGAAGCCGCGACCATTCGTAAACAAGACATTGATAAGTTCGACCCGAGTATTTAAAATTCAATAAGTCATTGTCGATTCAAGTCAAATAATCAGTTAATAATGCGATTAATTGCCTTGTCGGCATTGAATCTTACAAGATAAAAAGGTTAAATACCCGCGGCGAAATTGGGATCGTTTATAGTCAAACAACATCATAATACTTGAGTGATTTAGTAGGATTAATACTTGACTAAATTACTCGGGTATGTTGAAATTACTGCATACTTTTTGGGAGCAGTACAAGTTATGAAACTTACATCAAAAGGTCGCTATGCAGTGACAGCTATGCTGGATGTTGCGATTCACTCTGCTACTGGTCCTGTGCCTTTAGCTGATATTTCTGAAAGACAAGGAATTTCTTTGTCTTATCTTGAACAACTCTTCGCTAAGTTACGTAAACATGGTTTAGTGTCGAGTGTCCGCGGACCCGGTGGTGGTTACCGTTTAGGTTTAGAAGCCGTAGATATCTCAGTTGGCATGGTCGTGCATGCTGTTGACGAATCTGTAGACGCCACCCGTTGTCAAGGAAAAGGTAACTGCCAAAGTGGTACTCGTTGCCTAACCCATTCTTTATGGGGTGACTTAAGTAAACAAATTTCAGATTTTTTAGATGGTATTTCTCTTGCAGGTTTGATGCAAAAGCGAGATGTAAGATTTATTTCGTTAAAGCAAGATGAGATACAAAAGGAACATAGAGTGAGTCTATAACTCAACTATGTTGATTGATATATCATTATTATTTGTACGTTGTATGTAGCCTCATCTGAGACTGCTGAGTACGGAGTGTATTATGAAGCTTCCTATCTATTTAGATTATGCCGCAACAACGCCTGTAGACAAGCGTGTTGCTGAAAAAATGATGCAACACATGACGATGGACGGCGTATTTGGTAATCCAGCATCGCGTTCACACCGTTATGGTTGGCAAGCTGAAGAGGCGGTTGATATCGCCCGTAATCAAGTTGCTGATTTAATCAACGCTGATCACCGTGAGATTGTATTTACCTCAGGTGCGACAGAATCAAGTAACCTTGCAATTAAAGGTATTGCCCATTTTTATCACAAAAAGGGCAAGCACATCATTACCAGCAAAACTGAACATAAAGCTACGTTAGACACGTGCCGTCAGTTAGAGCGTGAAGGTTACGAAGTCACTTATATGGTTCCTGATGATAATGGCATCATCCCAATGGAACGCTTAGAAGCGGCGATGCGCGATGACACTATTTTAGTCAGCATTATGCACGTGAACAACGAAATTGGTGTGATTCACGATATCGATGCCATTGGTGAGTTATGCCGCGCAAAGGGTATTTTCTTCCATATGGATGCTGCCCAAAGTGCGGGTAAATTACCGATTGATGTGCAAACCACTAAAGTTGATTTGATTTCGATTTCTGGCCATAAAATGTATGGACCAAAAGGTATCGGCGCATTATATGTTCGCCGTAAGCCACGTATTCGTCTTGAATCGCAAATGCACGGTGGTGGACACGAGCGCGGAATGCGCAGTGGCACATTAGCAACTCATCAAATCGTTGGTTTAGGTGAAGCTGCTGTGATTGCCAAACAAGACATGGCTGCTGATAGCGAGCGTATTACTCGCCTTCGCGATAAGTTATGGAACGGTATTAAACATATAGAAGAAACCTATATCAATGGTGATATGGAACAACGCTACAGTGGTATTTTTAACGTGAGCTTCAACTTTGTTGAAGGTGAATCGTTAATGATGGCCTTAAAAGACTTAGCGGTTTCTTCTGGTTCAGCCTGTACTTCAGCAAGTTTAGAGCCAAGCTACGTATTACGTGCATTGGGTTTAAATGATGAAATGGCACACAGCTCAATTCGTTTCTCAATCGGCCGTTTTACTACCGATGAAGAAATTGACCATGCTATCAAAACGATAACTGAATCTATCGATAAGTTACGCGAAATGTCTCCATTATGGGAGATGTTCAAAGATGGTATCGATTTGGATCAAGTTCAATGGGCACATCACTAATTTAGATGGTTAAATAAGTGTAATACCATTATTCGTAAACTGATAACGACACAGATTTTGGAGCAGTATCATGGCTTATAGCGAAAAAGTAATCGATCATTATGAAAACCCACGTAACGTAGGTTCATTTGATAAGAACGACCCATCAATTGTTACCGGTATGGTTGGTGCACCAGCATGTGGTGACGTAATGAAGTTGCAACTTAAAATTAATGCTGATGGCATTATTGAAGATGCAAAATTCAAGACTTATGGTTGCGGCAGCGCAATTGCATCAAGCTCATTAGTGACTGAATGGGTTAAAGGCAAGAGTGTTGATGAAGCAGCGACCATTAAAAATGCTGACATTGCTGAAGAACTAGCACTACCGCCAGTTAAAATTCATTGCTCTATTTTGGCTGAAGACGCCATTAAAGCAGCAATTGAAGAGTATAAAAGCAGACAAGCTAAGTAATACCTGGAGTTAAGATGGCTATTTCAATGACCCCCGCTGCGGCTGATCGAGTAAGATCGTTTCTTGCTAATCGCGGGAAAGGCCTCGGCTTGCGCCTTGGGTTGAGAACATCAGGTTGTTCAGGTATGGCATACGTCATTGAGTTCGTTGATGATCTCAATGACGATGATGAGCTTTATAACATCGATGGTGTGAATATCATCATCGATGCCAAAAGCTTCATTTATTTGCAAGGTATTGAACTTGATTTTGTCAAAGAAGGCCTAAACGAAGGTTTTCAGTTCAATAATCCTAACGCAAAGGGTGAATGTGGTTGCGGTGAAAGTTTCACTGTTTAACCATTATTCACCTGTTAAGTCGTTTTATATCAAACAGTAAGCATGATATCTGCCCATGAATTATTTCGATCTGTTTAATGTTGCACCTGCCTTTGATATCGATACCGCCTTACTTGCAGAGCGCTACCGCGAACTGCAACGGGCGGTCCATCCCGATAAATTCGCGAATGATACCGAGCAAAAAAAGCTGCTATCTGTTCAGCGTACTGCACAAGTTAACGACGGCTATCAAACGTTAAAAAATCCCTTACGCCGTGCTGAACATATGTTGAGCCTGCGTGGTATTGAATTAAGCCACGAAACCACTACGCTCAAAGATGGTACATTTTTGATGCAACAAATGGAGTGGCGTGAAGCGCTTGAAGATATAACTCATAGCAGTGATCCGCAGTCTTCAATTGATGAACTGTATGATTCATTTGCACAGTTTGAGTCGGTATTATCGGTTAAATTAGCGACGTTATTAGCCAGTGATGATAATGCAGATGCATTATTAGCGGCTGATCAAATTCGTAAGCTAAAATTTATGGCAAAATTGCAAGATGAGCTAGCTCGTATTGAAGATAGCTTGCTCGACTAAATTACCTTAAATTCTGAACCTTATTTATGATTAGCTTGGCTAATCGATAACACAACAAGTTGGAACACTATGGCACTGTTGCAAATTGCAGAACCTGGCCAAAGCGCCGCACCGCACCAGCATCGTCTTGCGGTTGGAATAGATCTTGGTACCACCAACTCACTTGTTGCTGCGGTAAGAAGTGCTCAAGCATTGACCTTGCCTGATGAGCAAGGACGTCATTCTTTGCCTTCTGTGGTGCATTATGGTGATACCAATGTACTCGTTGGCTACGAAGCTCAACAACAATCAGCATTAGATCCACAAAACACTATCGTTTCGGTTAAGCGTTTTATGGGACGAAGCCTTACTGATATTCAGTCTGGCGTTCATCGATTACCCTACGCTTTACACGCGAGTGAAAACGGCTTGCCGGTGTTTACCACGCCTATTGGGCAAGTTAATCCTATTCAAGTGTCTGCCGAAATTTTAAAACCTTTAATTGCCCGAGCGGAAACTACGTTAGGTGGCGAGTTAGAAGGCGTGGTCATTACCGTACCTGCGTATTTTGATGATGCACAACGTCAAGGTACTAAAGACGCTGCAGAATTATTAGGCGTTAAAGTATTACGCTTACTTAACGAACCTACTGCTGCTGCTATTGCCTATGGACTTGATTCGAAGCAAGAAGGCGTAATTGCCATTTACGATTTAGGTGGCGGTACTTTTGATATCTCTGTTCTGCGTTTGAATCGTGGCGTATTTGAAGTGTTAGCCACAGGTGGTGATTCTGCTTTGGGTGGTGATGACTTTGATCATTTACTTGTTAGCCATTTGCAAACAACGTGGAAAATCACTGAGCCGAATAATCAGTTAGCACGTCAGTTACAGATTGAGGCTCGCCGGGTCAAAGAAGCATTAACTGAAAATGACAGCGTTGAAGCCTCTGTTGTTATTGGCGACCAAACCGTCAGCTGTAGTGTCGATAAAAACCTATTTAATGAACTCATTGGCGCATTGGTGAAAAAAACCATTGGTAGCTGTCGTCGCACTTTACGTGATGCAGGTGTGAGCGTGGATGAGGTGATTGAAACTGTCATGGTCGGTGGTTCAACTCGAGTTCCTTTAGTTCGTGAACAAGTTGAAATATTCTTCAAAAAAACACCGTTGACTTCAATTGACCCTGATCGCGTTGTTGCCATTGGTGCGGCTATTCAAGCCGATATTCTCGTTGGCAATAAACCCGATTCAGACTTATTACTGTTAGATGTGATCCCATTATCGCTCGGTGTTGAAACCATGGGTGGCTTGGTTGAAAAAGTGGTTACGCGTAATACCACTATTCCAGTTGCACGGGCACAAGAGTTTACCACTTTTAAAGATGGTCAAACTGCGATGGCATTTCATGTGGTTCAGGGGGAACGAGAGCTGGTTGACGATTGTCGTTCTTTGGCGCGCTTTACACTGCACGGTATTCCGCCGCTCGCCGCTGGAGCTGCTCATATTCGAGTGACATTCCAAGTCGATGCTGATGGTCTGCTCAGTGTTACTGCGATGGAAAAGTCCACTGGAGTTAAGACATCGATTCAAGTTAAACCTTCATTTGGTTTATCCGATACTGAAATCGCCACCATGCTAAAAGATTCGATGAAGTATGCCAAAGAAGACATTACTCGTCGTATGCTAGCAGAGCAAAAAGTTGAAGCCGCGCGGGTGATAGAATCCCTTAACGCAGCCTTGGCTAAAGATGCTGCACTGCTGGATGAGCATGAACGTCAACAGTTAGTGGTAGCGATCGCAGAACTTGATGCCGCCGCGCAACAAGACGATATTGATGCTATTGAAAAAGCAATTGCAAATCTCGACGATAAGACTCAAGATTTTGCGTCAAGACGTATGGATAATTCTATTAGAGCGGCGCTTAAAGGGCAGTCGGTCGACAACATATAGGTGAAATGATGCCACAGTTAGTATTTTTACCCCATCAAGAACTTTGTCCAGACGGCGCAGTACTTGAAGCTGAAGTAGGCGAGACGATTTTAAACGTTGCATTGCGTAACGGTATTCATATTGAACATGCCTGTGAAAAGTCTTGTGCTTGTACTACTTGCCATGTAGTTGTACGCGAAGGATTTGATCAACTCGAAGAAAGTGATGAACTAGAAGATGACATGCTCGATAAAGCATGGGGCTTAGAACCTGAAAGCCGTCTATCTTGCCAAGCTAAAGTGGTTGATTGCGATATGATCATCGATATCCCTAAATACACAGTGAACATGGTGAGCGAAGGCTAGCCTTTACTGGTAGATTAACCCATCAAAATCGTTATTCATTGTGGGTAATTGGTCACAAAAAAAGAGTCAATCTATTAGGATTGGCTCTTTTTTTATCTATGGATATAGCAGTCATTGATTTTAAACATACTCAGCGTATGATGCCGGAAAATTTCTCTTTTGGAGCACTCTGTGCGCATTGCAATACTGTCTCAAGGCCCGCAATTATATTCTACTAAACGCTTAGTTGAAGCTGCATTAGCCCGGGGACATGAGGTCAAGGTTATCAACCCGTTAAAGTGTTATATGAATATTAATATGACCAAGCCTAGCATTCATATGGCGGGCAAAGATTTAGGCCATTTTGATGCGGTTATTCCACGGATAGGCGCTTCAGTAACGTTTTATGGTTCCGCTGTATTACGCCAATTTGAAATGATGGGTGTGTATGCGGTTAATGGCTCCATTGGGATTGCACGTTCACGGGATAAATTGCGTTCAATGCAGCTGTTGTCGCGGCAGGGGATTGGCTTACCGATCACCGGTTTTGCCAATAAACCGAGCGACATCCCTGATTTGATTGATATGGTGGGCGGAGCACCTTTGGTGGTTAAACTACTGGAAGGGACTCAGGGTATTGGCGTGGTATTAGCGGAGACTCGCAAAGCGGCTGAGAGCGTGCTAGAAGCCTTTATGGGCTTAAAGGCTAACATCATGGTACAAGAATATATTGCTGAAGCCAAAGGCGCAGATATTCGCTGTTTCGTGTTGGGTGATAAAGTGATAGCAGCGATGAAGCGCCAAGCAAAGCCGGGTGAGTTTCGATCTAACTTGCACCGTGGTGGCAGTGCAACTTTGGTTAAGTTAACCCCAGAAGAACGTTCTGTTGCACTTCGTGCCGCCAAAACAATGGGGTTGAATATTGCTGGCGTTGATTTACTGCGCTCAAATCATGGTCCTGTGGTGATGGAAGTCAATTCATCTCCTGGTTTAGAAGGCATTGAGAAAGCGACACAAAAAGACGTTGCTGACGCCATCATTAGCTTTATGGAAAAAAGTATTAACAAAACGGTTAAGGCTGCAGAGTAAGATGAATGTTTGCTCATGGAGCATAAATTGCGCCATGTTAATATAAATGACGCAATTAAGTGATGAAATATCACTGCTTAAGCGGATATGGCTAGGAATATACCCTTAAATTACGTATAATCCGCGCGAATTTTTTAAACTTGCTCACATTAAGGAAGCTCGTTATGTCGATCGAACGCACATTCTCTATCATCAAGCCAGATGCAGTTGCTAACAACCACATTGGCGCTATTTACAACCGTTTTGAATCAGCTGGTCTTAAGATCATCGCTTCTAAAATGGTTCACCTATCTAAAGAACAAGCTGAAGGTTTCTACGCTGAACATAGCGCACGTCCTTTCTTTGGCGCTTTAGTGTCTTTCATGACATCTGGTCCAGTTATGGTTCAAGTGTTAGAAGGCGAAAACGCTGTTCTAGCTAACCGTGAAATCATGGGTGCAACTAACCCAGCTGAAGCTGCTCGTGGCACGCTTCGTGGTGATTACGCTGCAAGCATCGACGAAAACGCAGTTCACGGTTCTGATGCTCTTGAATCAGCAGCTCGTGAAATTGCTTACTTCTTCAGCGCTGATGAAGTGTGCCCACGCACTCGTTAATTATTGCTGTAAGTTGATTAAAAGGAGCTTCGGCTCCTTTTTTTTGTTCGTTTCCTCAATACCTCCTCTATTCATGTCTACTCTGCGATTTATAAAGCAGCCAGCCACATCAGAAACGCTACATTTATGTAACATTCCACCTTCGGTGTGTGATGTGAATTGACAGTCTGCTATGTTCGAAACTCTCCAACTTTAATGAGTCATAATTGGGTTAAATATAATCAATCTTGATTTTTTAGGGCTAATTAGCAGAGCATATGTCGGTTTATATTAGGTTTTTTGAATGGAATTCAGCTAATAAAATAGGAGGAGAGTTAGTTTTTGAATAAATAATCAATAATATTGAAATGTCATTCTGATGATTTTTAGGGCAATTATTAAATTTTTTTGTAAATATTAAAAATTAATTTTTGATGCATTTCATGATAAATTGTTATTTATTTGTTGCCCGTGTTCTAAGTTTGTTTTTTTATTGGTTTTTGTTTGTTCTTTTGTGGTGCCTTATATGTTTATTTTCTTATGTTAATAAATGTTAATAGACTGAGTTAATACAGTGTAATTTGCTAAATTATTGATTTTAATGGGATTGGTTTAAGTCAAATTAATTATCAATCTTGATGTCAAGTGTGATGTTGTTCACATGTTGCCCTTATTGACTAAAGGTTTTTTATTCATTAATAATGTTTTTCAATGATTGGCACTGACCAATTATTCATAATTAAAAATATAACGACTTGTTTTATTTTATTCCAAGTTATAGGGAGTTTATTCATGAGTTCAGTCACATTAACTGCTAAGGCAATTCGCCGTAGTTTATTAGCTGTAGCAGCAACAAGTGTCGCGACAACAGGCTTATTTTCTTCAGTAGCATTTGCTGCCGACGAACAGAAAGTTGAAAGAATCGAAGTAACGGGTTCTCGTATCCAACGTCAAGACATGGAAACAGCTTCTCCAGTAACCATCATTTCTGCTGAAGCTATTCGCGCAGAAGGTTTCACTTCAGTTGACCAACTACTTCAAGCTCAAACCTCAATGGCTGGTGCCGCTCTAGGTTCTAGTTCAAATAACGGTTCAGATGGTATTGCACAAGTTGACTTACGCGGCATGGGTTCTCAACGTACGCTAGTGTTATTAAACGGCCGTCGTATGGTTAACTCTGGTTCAGGTGCAGACAGTTCTGTCGATTTGAACTCTATTCCTGTATCGATGATCGCTCGCGTTGAGATCTTAAAAGATGGCGCTTCTGCGGTATACGGTTCTGATGCTATTGCTGGTGTTGTTAACATCATCACCAAGAAAGACTTCGAAGGCTTCCAATTCGATCTTAACGGTAGCACTACTAGCGAAAGCGACGGTGAGACAGGTGAGTTAAGCGGTTTATACGGTTTCAATACTGATGGCGGTAACTATACTGTCGGTGCTGCGTATTCAAAACGTGAAAGCGTTATTCAGTCAGATCGTAGCTGGACAGAGCCAGGTGCAAGTTCATTTTTACCTACTGGTTCATTAGGCGGAAAAGTACGCAATGACGCTGGTGAATGGGTTGCTCGTTCTACAGGTTATGACTACACCACGAGCAGTTATTACCAAACACCAAACGAGCGTTACAGCTTGTTTGCTAATATGATTCAAGAGTTAGACAATAATTTAGTACTAAGTGGAGACGTTCTTTACACTAAACGTAAGTCTGATCAGCAACTTGCTCCGCAACCTGCTGATGTTATGCTAAACGTATGTGGCGCTCCAGGTGTTGAAGCTGGCGCAGCATGTATTACTCTTGATTCTGCTATGACAGCCGGTGGTGTTGAAGCTGATGATACTGGTCGAGTCAATTACCGTCGTCGTACGACTGATGCTGGTCCGCGTATTTATTCTCAAGATACTGATACATTCCGTATCTCTGCGGCTTTGGCTGGTGAGTTTGATATCAATACCGGTATGAACTGGGATATCGCATACACTTACGGTAAAAACAAAGCTGATTCAAGCGTTGATAACTCAATCAATGCAACTAATCTTAAGCAATCTGTTTATGCTAACCAAGATGCATGGTTCACAGGTGTTCCATTAACGGGTGATATTGTTAATGACATTAGCTTTACCGATAATGCCAATGGTGGTAACGAGCAGCATGTTGTTTCTGCAGGCTTAAATGGTGAGTTGTTCGATGTAAGTGCTGGTGCAGTTGCTTTTGCTATCGGTGCTGAATATCGTTACGAAAGTGGTTTCTATAATCCAGATCCTGTAACAGTAGCTGGCGATAGTACTGCTGCTCAGCAAGATCCTACTGACGGCAACTACAATGTTTTCTCTGTATTCGAAGAAGTTAGTGTTCCTTTTACCGAAAAATTAACCGGTGATTTTGCACTTCGTTATGACGATTACTCAACATTCGGTAAAGCATCTACTTGGAAAGTGGGCCTTACTTATGAAGCATCTGATGATTTAATGCTTCGTGGTGTAGCGGCTACAGGTTTCCGTGCACCTAGTATCAGCGAGTTATTTGGCGGTGATACCGGTTCATACGACTACTTAGATGATCCTTGGGGCAATGCTCAAGATCCACAGATCTTAACGCGTTATACTTCAGACAGTAACTTAAAAGCTGAAGAATCAGATTCTTACACAGCTGGTTTAGTTTACTCACCTAGCTATGTTGAAGGTTTATCTTTAACGCTTGATTACTGGCGCTTTAAAGTCACCAATGCTATTACACGTTTAGATGTTCAAGCGGGTCTTGATGCATGTTTTGCTAATGCTTCTGCTGCTGCATGTGAAACCTTTAACATTGGTCCAAATGGTGATTTGTCTAACTTAACAAATACGTTAACTAACGTAGGTAGCCAAGACACAAGCGGATTAGACTTTAACTTAGCTTATAACTTTGAAGCGTTATCGTTAGATTGGAAAATCAGCAACGATACAACTTACTTGATCAAGTTTGAGCAAGAAGATAACAACTACACCAACAATATTGATGGTAACTTTGGCGCGTATGCTCGTATACGTAACAACTTCAATATTCAAGCTGGTCAAGACAGCTGGAGTGTTAACTACTTCAACCGTTACATTGGTGAAATGGACGACTTAAATACAGGCGATAAAGTGGATGCGATTCTGTACCACAACGTTGCCGGTACTTACTATGTTACGGACATGATTACCTTGAGCGCTGGCGTGAAAAACTTAACCAACGAAGAGCCATCACGCGTATCTAATGGTAGTGACGGCGGTACTGTACCAGAAGTGTATGACACTATCGGTCGTCAGTACTACGGTGGCGTATCTGTTAAGTTCTAAATAACAGAGACACATAAAACAGTCGGATATTGATACTGTTTATTACGAAAAGGCCTACATTTATGTAGGCCTTTTTTATGATGATTATTTTATACTGGCTAGCTAGGTTGCAGATCTAAGTGTGCTTTACAGACGTTAATGGCTAGTGATCTAAGCGTAATTCATGCCGATGTTCTCGACTGAATTTTTGTTCGCATTGAGTGCAACGTTGTTCCGTTGGATCTGTGATTAGGCGATATGCTTCTATGTCGACTTCACAATCTGAGCAAAGCCCATATAAACCCAGTTCAAGTTGACAATATGCAGCATCTAGTCGCATTAGCCGAGTAAAAATATCGGTGTCGGCGAGTTTTACTTGTGGTAGATAATCAATTAGTTGCCCAAGAGGGGTTTGCATTGTGACATGAGCAACTTCAGTCGATTTTAATGAATCCTTAATAACGAGCATTAACTCACGTCTCAAAATAAGTTCAAGTTGTTGAAGTTTTTGCTTTATATCCTGAGAATTGTGCAACTGAGATAACCTTAACTGACTATGCCAATGTAGATAATCTATTTTAAGCACAAATAGAGCCTACGTTATGACGAAGATCAATTCTCGATTAGATTTTTGAGATAAAAACATGAATAATAATTTACTTTTTATTCATGTTAGCCAAGGTTAATGGTCTGTGCTGGAGAGGCTCTAGGGGCTTTATTAACGAATAGGTGGTGAATCAATCACCCTATATAGAACACTGATAATAATAACGTTGCGCTATTAACTTTGTTTAGGATAAACACAGTTTAACGAGGTGAATGACATAACCCAATCAAACTGCGTTAGATCCCAGCCTAGATCCACGATATTGCTAGTCTATAACAGTGCGCGATGAGCGTTTTGTAAGGTATTAACGATTTCTTCGGTTGTTTTAAACACTCGCAATTCTCTAAATAAGGTATCCGCTTCTGGGTATTGACGATTTAAGTAACTAAACCATTGTTTAATCCGTGAGGGATAATAGTCCGACTTTCGTCCGGTGAGTTCTTTGTCACTATAAGCCATGAGTAAACTTAATGTTTGTTGCCAGCTAAACGGGATTGCACCGGTTTTAATGGTGTCACCTAAGTTCGGTAGCGATATAGCACCTCGGCCAATCATTACACTGTCACAACCAGTTACGTCCATACAACGTTGCGCATCAGCAGCATTCCAAATCTCTCCATTAGCAATAACGGGAATAGGCAGGCGTTTTCTGACTTCGGTAATGTATTCCCAATAAGCAGGGGGCTTATAACCGTCGGTTTTACTGCGAGCATGAATTGCCAGCTCTGTTGCGCCGGCTTCATACACAGCTAAGGCATTTTCCATAAATAACGACTTATCTTCGTAACCTAAACGGATTTTGGCAGTAACTGGATGTTCTGACGGTACAGCATCGCGCATGGCCCTAACAATGTTATAAATATTCTCTGGGTATTGCAGTAACACTGCGCCGCCTTTACTTTTATTGACGGTTTTTGCTGGGCAACCAAAGTTTGCATCAACGCCGTTTGACCCTAGTTCTATGGCTCTAATGGCATTTTGTGCCATCCACTCTGGTTCTTGTCCTAACAACTGAACACGAACTGGTGTACCTGATGCAGTTAAACCTTGATGATGTAACTCTGGACACAGTTTGTAGAAGACTTTTTCAGGTAATAGTTGATTGACTACCCTGACAAATTCCGTCACCACCAAGTCAAATGGATTGATGGCTGACAAAATTTCACGCATATGGTCATCTACCACACCTTCCATCGGAGCTAAAATAACGCGCACAATACACCTTGCTGCAGTAAAAAGTGGGCTATTTTAACGTGTTTATTATCGGATAGCAGCACTAAATAGTGCCATGACCATCTTTGTCACGACGTTAAGTAAATTATTATTAATAATCATATTGATATGATTATTGTTGTGTCTATGTTAAATGTATATAGCGTTATTTTTAAGCTTGCCTAGCAACAATTAATGTTAATAAAATGGATTTTTTTCACATTTCGGATATTTTTTTGTAATAAACGTTACTAACGGCAGGTCTCTTTACACAAGCCGGCAATAATGCTGGTCAGCATTATAATCACGACTTAAGGATATAATTATTATGAATTCAATCAAACAAACTACGTTAGCTGTTGCGTTAGGTTCAGTTGTAATGACGGCTGGTTTTTCGGCGCAAGTAGAAGCAAATCCATTTGGTTTTCAACAATTAACTTCTGGTTACCAACTTGATGGCGGAGAAGGTAAGTGTGGTGAAGGCAAATGTGGCGACATGAAAAAATCAGCGGAAAAAGCGGCTGAAGGTAAATGTGGCGACATGAAACAGTCAGCGGAAAAAGCGGCTGAAGGTAAATGTGGCGACATGAAGCAATCAGCGGAAAAAATGGCTGAAGGCAAGTGTGGCGACATGAAACAGTCAGCTGAAAAAGCGGCTGAAGGTAAGTGTGGTGACATGAAAAAATCAGCGGAAAAAGCAGCTGAAGGTAAATGTGGCGACATGAAGCAATCAGCTGAAAAAATGACTGAAGGTAAGTGCGGCGGTCAAAAATAACAGTTTGCTTCTGTTTGATAATGCCTAGGCTTATCTAATACAATTAAGGCCTGAGATTCAGGCCTTAAATTTATCTGTTTTTTATCGAATATTTAGTTATATCAATACTTAAAAAAATCATCAAGGACACGCATTATGTCTACAAATCATGCTCATGGCTTAGCCAATGTCGGTTTAGGGCTTCGTCGAGAAATGTTAGACGAATTTTGTCAGCATGTGCCTGCCGCAATTGAGTTTTTTGAGGTTGCGCCTGAAAACTGGATGACCCTAGGAGGTAAGTTTGGTCGTCAATTTGCTCAATTAACCGAACAACATCGTTTTTTTTGTCACGGATTATCTTTATCCATTGGTAGCCCTCAAGCTTTAGACACTCAGTTTGTACGCAAGATAAAACACTTTTTAGATCGGCATAACATCGATATTTATTCCGAACATTTAAGTTATTGCTCGGGAGCCGGTCACATGTACGATCTTATGCCGATCCCTTTTACTGACGACGCAGTGATCCACACAGCTAAAAGAATAAACCAGGTTGAAGAGATACTTGAGCGGCCATTTATTTTAGAAAATGTTTCCTTCTATGCCGCTCCTGGTGCACAAATGAGTGAAGTTGAGTTTGTTAATGCCGTTTTGCAAGAAGCTGACTGTAAGCTGTTACTTGATGTGAATAACATTTATGTTAATTCAATTAATCATCAATATGATGCTAATGCTTTTTTGGCGGCTATGCCGACCGAGCGGATTGAATATTTACACATTGCTGGGCATTATCAAGAAGACATTGATTTGGTTGTTGATACCCATGGTGCCGACATTATCGATCCTGTCTGGGGATTATTACAGCAATGCTATCAATTACACGGTGTACATCCCACACTGCTTGAGCGCGACTTTAACATTCCTAAAACCGACATTCTGCTCAATGAAATTAATCAAATCCATCAATACCAACAACAAGCTTTACGTCAGCAGTCATTACTGAGGAAGGCATAATGGGTTTTATGCAAGTACAGCAACAATTTATGGATTACATTCGTGATCCTAGCTTGCCATTACCAGAGGGTATTGAGCCTAGGCGGATGAATATCTATCGAGAGTTATTTTTTAATAATATCAGTGGTTTTGTCTCCAGTGCTTTTCCGGTACTTAACAGTCTATATCAGGATGAACAATGGCAAGCATTAGTGCAGAAGTTTTTTCGGTCTCATGATTGTCAAACACCAATATTTGTCGAAATTGCCAGTGAGTTTTTAGCGTTTTTGCAGCATCAATATCAAATCACACAAGATGACCCGATTTTCATGTTGCAGCTAGCGCATTATGAATTGTTAGAGTTATGTGTGGCAGTCGCGCCAGACACACCATCATCTCAGTTGCTCGTTTCTGGCGATCTCGCCCAGCGGCGATTATGTTTGGCCACTTGTGCCAAGGTCGCGCAATACGCTTTTGATGTTCAACATATTAGTGTTGACTACCAACCCATTGAACCGACACCGCAAGCGAACTTTTTTTGTGTATTTCGAGATTTAACTGAGCAAGTTGCTTTTTTGCAACTGACGCCTCTAAGCGCGCAAGTATTGGCTTACATTGAGCAAATGAGCCTTTCTCAACAAGGTGTCACCGTAGAGGCGATTATTGTGTGGTTAAGTGAACACTACCCACAAATGTCCAATGACACCTTATTATCAGGCTGTTTACCTTTACTCCAACAATTGGCGCAAAAGGGGATTATTATTTCACCAACTTAGTCAAAATAGGCTTAAAAAATTTATGGTTTTTATTTTATAAAGATAGGTCTAAAATGAGCCACTTTTTGTGACTGGCCTCACACTTGCTGTTCGCTAAGTTAACCCAATGTTGACCTATCATAGCGAATGAAAGTGTTAAGCTATTGCAGTAACAACATCACCTGAATGTAGGAATAATCATGAGTCAGCCTTTTAAAGACCCGTTTAACATATTTTATTTCGTTGGTTTTATTTTGGTTTTATTAATTCCAACATTACCCGCGAGTCTTTCATGGTTGAAAGCAACAGGATTAATTTAACGCTAACTTCAGGTTAACCTGTCATGATGTGTCTACTAAACCACTCTGCTAGAGTGGTTTTTTGTTTCTGATGAGGGTGCTTATGGCGGTAAAACGTGGTTTTTTTCTAATAATAGGCCTGTGCAGTCTTGTTTTAGGCTTAATAGGTGTTGTGTTGCCTTTATTGCCAACAGTCCCGTTTATTCTGCTGGCTGCTTTTTGTTTTTCCCGTTCAAATGATCGCTTGCACCATTGGTTAGTCAATCATCCATGGTTTGCCGAAGGTATTCGTCAATGGCAATCGAACAGGGCATTGAGTCGTCCTCTTAAGAAAAAAGCCATGTTAATGAGCGTGCTAAGCTTTGGGGTTAGCATTGCCATTGTGTCGATTGTTTGGGTGAAAATGATGTTATTGTGCATGATGCTTTTTTTAGTATTTTTTTTGTGGCGGATCCCAGAGTTAGAATAATAAATCGTCAGTTAAGGTAAGCTAGTTGCAACTGAGATTAAACGGGCATAAGATCAGCTAAGTATTTTTACCAGAGTCCACCCGCAACGTGGACTTTTTTATTGCGTAATCACTTTTATAGAGTTAACTAAAATTATGATGAACCAAGACAGTTTAGCGCTTATTAAGCAAAGCATTAAAACCATTCCTGATTATCCAATACCAGGCATCATGTTCCGTGACGTCACGAGTTTGCTTGAAAATGCAGAAGCTTATAAAGCCACTATTGCGATTTTAGTGGCTCATTATCAATCAAAAGGTTTCACTAAAGTGGTTGGTACGGAAGCGCGTGGTTTTTTATTTGGTGCACCACTAGCTTTAGAGCTAGGTGTTGGTTTTGTACCTGTACGTAAACCAGGTAAATTACCCCGAAAAACCATTAGCCAAACCTATGATTTAGAATACGGTAAAGATACCTTAGAAATTCATGTCGATGCCATTAATGCCAATGATAAAGTGTTAGTGATTGATGACTTGCTCGCCACGGGTGGCACGATCGAAGCAACAGTAAAGCTTATCCGCCAACTTGGTGGTGAAGTGTCTCACGCTGCATTTGTAATTTCATTACCAGAAATTGGTGGTGAGAAGCGTTTGCAAGGTATGGGAATTGAAGTATTAAGCTTATGTGAGTTTGATGGTGAGTAAATAGTAAAATAAACTGCTATTTTATTAAGCAGTTAACTGTATTCTGCACTATCAAATACATGCTCAACAATAGCATGCCAGCCCTTGGCATGTTATTGTTAACCCCTTTATAGGGATTGACTCCCGATAGCTCTCTGTGGGGAATTTCATGTCTTACCAAGTACTCGCCCGCAAATGGCGTCCAGCTAAATTTGACCAAATGGTTGGCCAATCTCATGTATTAATGGCACTAACCAATGCATTGAGTCAGCAAAGGTTACATCATGCTTACCTGTTTACCGGTACGCGCGGTGTAGGTAAAACCAGTTTGGCGCGTTTATTTGCTAAAGGTCTCAATTGCGAAACTGGTGTAACGGCTACACCCTGTGGCGAATGTTCTAGTTGTATTGAAATTGCTCAAGGTCGATTTGTTGATTTAATTGAAGTCGATGCCGCTTCTCGTACTAAAGTTGATGATACTCGTGAGCTCCTCGACAATGTTCAATATCGTCCTTCACGTGGCCGTTTTAAAGTGTATTTAATTGACGAAGTACACATGTTATCGCGTAGCAGTTTTAATGCATTATTAAAAACGTTAGAAGAACCGCCCGAACACGTTAAGTTTTTACTGGCGACCACTGACCCGCATAAATTACCTGTTACCGTATTATCTCGCTGCTTACAGTTTAATTTGAAAAGTTTGTCGCAAGATGAAATTACTAAGCAGTTAGCGTATATCATCAGCCAAGAAAACCTACCTTTTGAGCCACAAGCATTGAGTTTATTAGCTAAAGCCGCTAATGGTAGTATGCGTGATGCGCTTAGTTTAACGGATCAAGCCATCGCTTTTGGTAGTGGTCAAGTCATGTTGACACAAGTACAAACCATGCTCGGCAGCATTGATGAAAAACATGTGCTGGCTTTATTAAAAGCCTTATGTGACGCTGATGTGGGTCCATTAATGCAAACCGTGTCAAAAGTATTAGCATTTGGTGCTGACGCAGAAGAAGTACTGCGCAGTTTATTAGAGCTACTGCACCAAATTACCTTGACTCAGTTTGCCCCAGCGGCTGCGCAGCAATCACTGTTTAGTGAACAAATTTTAGCGTTTGCACAGCAATTAGCGCCTGAGCAAGTTCAGCTTTATTATCAAATGTTACTTAACGGTCGTAAAGATTTGGCTTTTGCACCTGATCCTAAATCAGGCTTGGAAATGGCATTATTGCGCGCCGTTGCATTCACCCCTGAAAAACAAGTAAAACGTTGGGTGACAACTACACCCGCAGATATTAATTTAAGCGTGATTGATCATGCTTTACCTCCCACGCAAGAGGTCATTGAAACAGGCCCAAAGCTTAATAATCAGTCTCAAGCGAATAGCGCGTTAGCAGCAACGATATTACCAGTTCAGGCAGAAGCTGCGGCGATGAATGTTGAGACTGACATTGACGAGGTTATTGATGATGAGCCAGCCGCAGCCTCACTAATAGCAGAACAAGCTTTATTGCTCAGCCAAGCACAAAGCCAAGGTTTTGATGAACAATCGCCCCAAAGCCGCGTTGATACCCAAAGCCGAGTTGATATAAGTGCAGCGGCGTTTGCTCATTCAACGGCTGATAATATTGCCGTGAGCACTGAAATCGGCGAATCAACTGCTTCAGACAGCAAGATTGATGCGCCTAAACATGACACCACTGAAGCGCAAGAGTTTTGTGAGCAACAGGCATTAGCTGTTAATCCCACAGATACAAGCAGCAAGAGCGATGTCGACGCCAATACCGCACAAGATAGTCAAGAAAATCAGCATGCTCAGGACGCAGATAATGGATCATTTGATGGTTATTCTTTTACGGATTATGATGCCTCTGATGAAGCATCAATGGAATACCAGCCGTCTGATCATGATGAATATATTGCTTTTTCGGCGTTAAATCAGACTCCAGAGACGAACCGTGTTAATACTGCAAAGGGCTTGATGTCTTCGCCGAAAACGGCGGATCATCATAGTGATGCTTCGGCTAGCAATAGTGTCGACAATAGTGTTGATGACAGCACTGACATTAGCAGCAAAAATGTCAGCCTTAGCATTGAACAAGATTTGCTTCGCGCTGATGATTTAGACGACTTTCTTGACGAAGTACTCGCTAGTCGTGATTCTCTCATCGCTGATGTTGGGGCTTTACAGCAAAAAGATGAACTCGCCAAAAAAGAAGCCACTAAATCAGTTTCTTCAAGAGTGATAAAACCATCCAATTCGCCGGCAGTAAACTCAGAACACTTAGCCGCTGAGCCTAAAACGCTTGAATCTACTGCGCCCAATACCAGTGCAGTGTTATCTGCTGTGACCACTAAAAGCGACGATTCTCCGGCTGTCAGTGATTATGATAGACCTCCTTGGGTCGCGCCCAAAGAGGGCGAACAAGTTAATGCATTTGCAGATGTTCAATCACATGATAAATCTGCCGTTAAAGCTACAATTAACCAGCCGAGCAATGTTTCTCAGCAGGTTAATCAACAAGATCTAAAGCCTGCTAGCGCTGTCGTCGCCGCTAAACCACAGAGCATGACAGAGCCTCAAATGACTCAATCGCATGCATTGGCACAGTTTGAGCCACACAGTATCCAAGGTGATGAGGTTGATTTGCACTGGTATAAAGTGATGACCCATGTCTCTGTTGGTGGTAGGGTGCGACAATTAGGTGTTAATTCAGTGTGCTCTGGTTTGTCCAATCCAATAGTGTTGGTGTTAAAACCGGATCAAAAACATTTGTCAGCGCAAACGGCTATCGATCAATTGCAAGTGGCGTTAACTGAATACCTTGAGCAACCGACTGAAGTACAGATCCAGATTGGCGTTGTACCAAAACGAGAAACACCGCTTGAGTTACGTAAGCGTTTTCACCGTGAACTTATCGCACAGGCGCAACAGTCTATTTTGCTTGATGATAAAGTGCAGTGGATGGTCCAGCGTTTATCAGCGCAATTAGACAGTGACAGTATTGAATATCCATCGGAGCAATTGGGGCAAATTGCCCAAGAGATTGCGCTTATTAGTGCCTCATAAATGAACAAATACGCTAATCTTGCTTGAGATGAAGTTATCTTCATCTCAAAAGTATCTCAGTAAGATTGCCAATCGAATTTATTTCAGTAAGATTAGCGTCATTATGGCGACTTGCTAACAACCTTAATTAGAGAGAGAAACGACTATGTTTGGTGGAAAAGGCGGTATGGGCAATTTAATGAAACAAGCCCAGATGATGCAAGACAAGATGGCTAAAGTGCAGGAAGAAATTGCGCGCACCGAAATGACGGGTGAAGCGGGTGCTGGCTTGGTTAAAGTAACCATGACAGGTAACCACAATGTGCGTAAAGTTGAAATTGATCCGAGTTTAATGGAAGACGATAAAGAGATGTTAGAAGATCTTATCGCTGCCGCCTGTAATGATGCAGCTCGTCGCATTGAAGAAAATCAAAAGACTAAAATGGCCGAAGTCACTGGGGGTATGCAACTACCACCTGGCATGAAAATGCCGTTTTAATCGCATTTATTTGCTAAAAAAGCTCAAGCATTAATGCTTGAGCTTTTTTATTTTCAGTCCAAAATATCTAAAGCTCGTTTAGCGCCCAAATGGATTAACCTTTGCATTCGAGCGCCGCACAGACAATAATCGCACTGCGTTGGTGTGACCGCAGATTGGCACAGCCTTTCATCTCGACAGTTTTACCCATGACATCAAAATAAGTTTAGTTATTAAGGTATTGGCAATTTATGAAATTTAGTCCTTTGGTTGATGAATTAATCCAATCTTTACGTGCACTGCCTGGCGTTGGGCCAAAGTCTGCGCAGCGAATGGCATTTCAATTACTTGAGCGTGAACGTAAAGTGGGTCTCAAGCTTGCCGATTCGCTACAAAAAGCCATGTCAGAAGTTGGACATTGCCAAAGTTGCCGTACGTTCACCGAACAGGATTTATGCCCTATCTGCAGTAGCCATCGCCGGGTTAATTCGGGGATCATTTGTGTGGTTGAAACGCCTGCTGATGTGCTAGCTATTGAAGCGGGTGGACATTTTAATGGTCGATATTTTGTGCTGTTAGGACATCTGTCACCCTTAGATGGTGTTGGCCCTGAAGAGCTTGGTTTGGCTTTACTGGAACGTCATTTAACCTCTGATGATGTCAGTGAGTTAATCCTTGCCACCAACCCGACCGTTGAGGGGGATGCTACAGCACACTTTATTGCCGATATGGCCAGAAGACATAATGTCGTCATCAGTCGTATTGCACATGGTGTGCCTGTCGGTGGTGAGCTTGAATATGTCGATAGCACTACCTTAGCGCTATCATTTAATGGTCGTATTCCACTGCTATAAATCGATACGGTATTAAAACGATCTTGTGCCAGCGTCACCTTAATCGGGATTTTTGGCATTTTTATCTGATGCAGGCTAAGTCAGTGGTCGTGTTTCAAGGCGATAAATAGATACAGTATTGAAATGATCTTGTGCCAGCGGCTCCTTAATCGGGGTTGCTGGCATTTTTATTTGATCAAAGCTGAATAAATGGCTCAGTTAATGGCCATATCGAGGTGAATCAGTAACGATATTTGCCTGATTTGAGCATAACTGGCGATTTATTATTCAACAAGATGGGGTTGCCCCTTGAAAATAGTGTAACGTCCCCCATCTCTTGGTTAACGAAGATTTTTAAGGCGAGTTGATGTTTCGACTCGTGATTGATTTAACGTAACACCAAGGAAATTATTCATGTCACAACAAGAAACTCATGGCTTTCAAACCGAAGTAAAGCAACTTCTGCAATTGATGATCCACTCTCTGTATTCAAATAAAGAGATTTTCTTACGTGAGCTTGTCTCAAATGCGGCCGATGCAGCAGATAAACTTCGCTATTTAGCCTTAACAGATGATGCTTTATATGAAGGTAACGGCGATTTACGCGTGCGTGTTAGCGCCGATAAAGAAAAGGGCACAGTTACCATTTCTGATAATGGTATTGGTATGACCCGCGATAGCGTGATTGAACATTTAGGCACTATTGCAAAATCAGGTACCAAAGAGTTTTTCGGTAATCTTTCTGGTGAAGCGTCAAAAGATTCACAATTAATTGGTCAGTTTGGTGTGGGCTTTTACTCGGCTTTCATCGTGGCGAAAAAAGTTACCGTACGCACTCGTGCAGCCGGTCGTGCTGCTAACGAAGGTGTATTGTGGGAATCTGAAGGCGAAGGTTCGTTTAATGTAGAAAGTATCACTAAAAATGAACGTGGTACTGAAATCGTGCTGCATTTACGTGATGAAGAAACTGAGTTTGCTGACGATTATCGTTTACGTTCTATTATCACTAAGTATTCTGATCATATCTCGGTTCCGGTGCAAATGTGGAATGAAGGCACACCTGAGTCAGATGGACCAGATGGCGAGAAGGTCGCGGCCACTGAAGGTGAATGGAAAGTGATGAACAAGGCCACCGCGCTTTGGACTCGTAACAAGTCAGACATTACTGAAGAAGAATACCAAGAATTTTATAAGCATATTTCTCACGACTATAGCGACGCATTAAAATGGTCTCATAATCGGGTTGAAGGTAAACAAGAATACACCAGTTTATTGTACATCCCAGCCAAAGCGCCTTGGGATATGTGGAATCGCGATCATAAGCATGGCTTAAAACTGTTTGTTCAACGTGTGTTTATTATGGATGAAGCAGAACAGTTTTTACCGACTTACTTGCGCTTCGTTCGCGGCTTAATTGATTCAAATGATTTACCATTAAACGTTTCTCGCGAAATTTTACAAGACAATCAAGTCACCACTGCAATGCGTGTAGGCATCACCAAACGTGTGCTTGGAATGCTTGAAAAGCTGGCGAAAGACGAGCCTGAACAATATCAGTCATTCTGGGCTGAGTTTGGCCAAGTGTTAAAAGAAGGCCCAGCAGAAGACTTTGCTAACAAAGAGCGCATTGCCGGTTTATTGCGTTTTGCTTCAACTGATAACAACTCAGCTGCGACAACTGTGTCATTAGAAGCGTATGTTGAGCGCATGAAAGAAGGTCAAGACAAGATTTACTATATTGTTGCTGACAGTCATGATGCAGCTGCTAACAGTCCTCACCTTGAATTGCTGCGTAAAAAAGGCATTGAGGTATTATTACTGTCTGAACGTATCGATGAATGGTTAGTGAGTCACTTAACCGAATTCAATGGTAAGAAATTACATTCAGTTACGCGTGGTGATTTAGAATTAGGTGAACTTGAAGATGCTGCTGATAAACAAGCGCATGATAAAGTTGCCGAAGAGTCGAAAGATTTAGTTGAACGTGTAAAAGCGGCATTAGCAGACAGTGTATCGGACGTGCGCGTGACGTCTCGTTTAACTGACACTCCAGCTTGCGTTGTAGCCGGCGAAGGTGAAATGTCGACGCAGATGATTAAACTGATGCAAGCTGCAGGTCAGCCAGTACCAGAATCGAAACCAACGTTTGAGATTAACCCAACTCATCCTTTGGTTGAGCATTTGAATAACGAAACTGACGAGAAGTTGTTTACTGATTGGGCTAACTTGTTGTTACAGCAAGCCTTGTTGTCGGAAAAAGGCAGTTTGGCCGATCCATCAGCGTTTATTAAACTCACCAATCAAATGTTATTGGCGAGTGTAAAATAATCTTGATTTAAGCACCAAAAGCGGACAATAAGTCCGCTTTTGTTTTTGTCATCCCGCGGAGGCAATATGGACTACCTCATTAATCTTACTAAAGATAATATTCAACACGTTGTTGATACCTCGATGCAAAAAATGGTGGTATTGGCATTTTGGACGCAACAACAGCCCGAAAGTGTGCAGATGTTGCAGACGCTGGAACTGTTGGCTAACGCCCAATCTGGGCGATTTATTCTTGCCAAAGTGGACTGTGAAACAGAGTTAGAAATCGCGAATTACTTCCAGATTCAAAATTTACCGACCACATTGATTTTAGATAAAGGCAGACCGATTGATGGTTTTGCTGGCGTACAAAGCCAAGAGCAAATTAGTGACTTACTCGACAAACACTTACCGCCTATGTGGATACAAGCATTTGAAGACATTAAGCAACAATTAGCCCAAGGCGAGTTATCGTCTGAAGCCTTAACTAACATTGCTGAACAGTTAAAAACGATTTATGCCGATGCACAGCAAGCGGCTGAAGTGGCATTGGTTATGACCGATGTAGCCTTACAGCTAGGTTTACTTGCTGAAGCAAAAGTATTACTTGCTCGTATTGGTTTAGCTGATCAAGACAGTTACTATCATAATTTAGTCGCCAAATTAGCCTTAGCGGAAGATGCAGCTGACACACCTGAAATTCGCCAATTACAGCAGAATGTTGCTGAGCATCCAGATGATCTTGATGCGGTAATCATTTTGGCCAAAGCATTAAATGCAGCTCATCGTAATGAAGAAGCTCTGGAGTTATTATTTACCATTTTACAAAAAGATCTTAATGCTGCAGAGGGTAAAGTCAAACAAGTCTTCATGGAAATCTTAACTGCGATAGGACAGGGCAACATGATAGCCAATCAATATCGCCGTAAATTATATACCTTGTTGTATTAAACAAATTGATGCCTTTTTGTTACAAGCCTTATTAGATTTAGGTCTAATGTCATAACAAAAGCGCTATTAAAACTGTGGCAGATGTGCGAAAATCGCCGCCCTAAAAAGAACATAAACTTAAAAGAGGACTTTTGAGATGCGCATTATTTTATTGGGTGCACCAGGTGCCGGTAAAGGTACCCAAGCACAGTTCATTATGGAACAGTATGGTATCCCACAAATCTCAACCGGTGATATGTTGCGTGCAGCTGTTAAAGCGGGCACTCCATTAGGTTTAGAAGCTAAGAAAGTAATGGATGCAGGTCAATTAGTGTCTGACGATCTTATTATTGGTTTAGTGAAAGAGCGTATTGCACAAGCCGACTGTGAAAAAGGTTTTCTATTAGACGGTTTCCCTCGTACCATCCCACAAGCAGATGCAATGGCTGAAAATGGTATTGAAATCGATCATGTTATCGAGATTGATGTGCCAGACGAAGAAATCGTTAAGCGCATGAGCGGACGTCGTGTCCATTCAGGTTCTGGCCGTGTGTACCATATCGTGTTCAATCCGCCTAAAGTGGAAGGTAAAGACGACGTCACTGGTGATGATTTAGCGATTCGTCCTGATGATGAAGAAAGTACAGTTCGTAAGCGCTTGGGTATTTATCATGAGCAAACTAAGCCGTTAGTTGCTTACTATGGCAAAGTTGCAGAAGCTGGTAACACTCAGTACAACAAGTTTGACGGTACTCAATCTGTCAGTAAAGTGAGCGAGCAACTGGCTAGTGTATTAAAATAACCGCTGCTCAGCGTCTGAATAAAAAGCCTGCTTTGCAGGTTTTTTTTATGGCGAATAAAAGGTAACGGTGTAACTGCTCGTCTCCCTTATGACGTTTTTCACGCAGTCCTTATCGTGGTCTGCCCGGCGTTATGGGGCTAAACTCTCGTAAACTGCACAGATAATCTCATCGAAGCGTATTTAAACCACGAATATGATAAAAGTGATGTAAAATTGGCGCTTACCTATGATAAAATTTGCCGCCATTTTCGCGGACGATATCTTATTCAACATTGAATGAGTGTCAGTGGTCAATCATTTCACACTTGCATGGACGCAACGCTACGAGAGCCCCATATGAAGTTTCCTGGTCAACGTAAGTCTAAGCACTATTTCCCTGTAAACAGCCGTGATCCATTATTGGCTCAACTTACGCAGCAGCCACAGCCTTTTTCTACCTATATTTGCGGTATTGATCAAACCTTGGTTGATATAGAGGCAAAAGTAGAAGACGAATTACTTGAACGCTATGGCTTGCCTAAAGGCAATTCAACTCTCATTAATGATGAACAAGCCCATAATTTGTATCACGAACTAAAATCCAATGAGATGATCAGCGATGAATTTGCCGGTGGTACTATTGGTAATACAGTACACAATTATTCAATCTTAGCGGATGATCGTTCAGTGCTTTTTGGCGTGATGAGCCAGCATATTATGGTCGGCAGTTACGCTTATCGCTATTTATGTAATACTTCATCAAAGGTTGACCTTAATTTTTTACAACCAGTTGATGGTCCAATTGGCCGTTGTTTTACATTGGTTTCCGACTGTGGTGAACGCACTTTTGCGATTAGCAAAGGCTGTATGGATAAGCTTACCCCTGAATACATTGATAAAGAAGTTGTGCAGGGCAGTTCAGCATTAGTGTTAACGGCTTACTTAATGCGTGCAAGCGATGGCGATGGCATTACCGATGCCGCAATGACGGCAATCAATTACGCTAAAGAAGCCGACGTGCCAGTAGTGTTAACCTTAGGTACGCGCTTTTTAATTCAAGAAGATCCTCAATGGTGGCAAAACTTTATTCGAGAGCACGTCACTATCTTAGCCATGAATGAAGATGAAGGCGAAGCGTTAACGGGCTTTAAAGACCCACTGCTTGCCAGTGAAGTTGCGCTTGAATGGTGTGACATGGTGTTAACCACGGCTGGTGCAATAGGGCTTTATACCGCAGGTTACACTGACGATAATGAAAAGCGCGAAACCAGCCATACTTTACTACCAGGCGCCATTCCTGAATTTAATCGTTACGAATTCTCTCGACCTAAATTGCAAGCCGATTGTGATACCCCAATAAAAGTCTACGCCCATATTGCGCCTTATATGGGCGGCCCAGAATTAATCCGTAATACCAATGGTGCTGGCGATGGCGCATTGTCAGCGCTTTTACATGACCTATCAGCCAATACGTTTCATAAAACCAATATACCTGGTTCAAGCAAACATAAACGAGACGGTTTATGTTATTCATCATTTTCTCAATTATGTAAGTACGCTAATCGGGTTGCATATGAGGTGTTAGCACAACATAGTCCTCGTTTGTCTCGTGGTTTACCTGAGCGAGAAGACAGTCTCGAAGAGTCTTATTGGGAACGTTAATAAATTGTCGATAAAAAAACGATAATGCAGCATCATTATCGTTTTTTTTGTGTAGATTTTTATAGAATAGATATCGAGTCAGAATCTTAACCAGCAATCAGGAGCGTCACGTGAAAGGACAAATCTTAAGAGAGATGCAAGTACTTAAGGCTATTGAGCCTGAGTTTGAAGTTCAGCGTCGTGTTGCTTTTATCAAATCTAAGTTAAAACAAGCCCAGACTCATTATTTAGTGCTGGGGATCAGTGGTGGTGTAGATTCATCTTTAGCCGGTCGACTCTGCCAATTAGCGGTAGATTCTCTTAATCAAGAGCTTGGTGAAGCATCTTATCAATTTATTGCAGTTCGTTTGCCTTATCAAATTCAAAAAGATGAAGATGAAGCACAAATGGCATGTCGATTTATTCAACCATCAAAACAAGTCACGGTGAATATTGCCCAAGGTGTTATTGGTGTACATCAAGCGACCTTAGTTGGCTTAGCTGAAGCCAATATCGCTTTAGCCGACGAAAACAAGATTGATTTCGTCAAAGGTAATGTTAAAGCCAGAATGCGGATGATAGCCCAATATCATATTGCAGGGTTAGTAGGTGGCTTGGTCGTTGGTACTGACCATAGCGCAGAGAATATTACCGGCTTTTATACCAAGTGGGGCGATGGTGCATGCGATTTAGCCCCATTATTTGGTTTAAATAAGCGCCAAGTACGTCAGTTAGCCGCTTATTTGGGTGCACCCGATTTACTAGTTAAAAAAGCACCTACCGCCGATTTAGAAGACAATAAACCTCAACTTGAAGATGAAGTCGCTTTAGGGCTAACCTATGATCAAATCGATGACTTTTTAGAAGGCAAAGATGTTATCCAATCTGTGGAAGACAAACTTGTAGGTATCTATCAACGGACTCAACATAAGCGCGAACCGATCCCGACTATTTATGATTAACGCCTTGTTACTGATGCGATGGTATCTGCTGTCGCGTCAGTTCAATAAGCGCATTAGAATATTGTCGATAATCTAAATATGGCGTCAGCAATACGGTTTGCTGATGCAGTATTTTTTGCTGTTGATCTAGAGCGATATACTGACTAGCATCCAGTATTCCCATTCGATGTTGTACTTCTTTACCACACAATATATGCCAACATTGACTAGAGAACGCCTGGTTTTTATTCTCATCAATGTTGGGGTTAACAATGCGTAATTGGCAGTATAAACGCCGAGCAGGATCCCTGTGTTTATCCTTTGTCTGAGTGTCATTAGGTTGGCTAAACAGCTGATCACGGATCAACTTCCAATGAATCCCTTTTTCAATATTGATATCGGGCTCTAAACAGCAAATTTTGGCCATAATAGTAACAATTTTACGCCAGTGATTACCATTGAGATCCACCAGTTGTGTTATTGCATTAGCATCATAAGCACACCAATGTGCCGGTAAAGCTGGCGGGGTTGGTAGATAAAAAATAATATCGGGATTCATCGGTCCCCAGACATGGCTAAAGCAATCAGATGACATGTTATTTCCACAATCGTTAACGGCTAATATGGCGAAGTAGTGACTCAGTACCTAAGCTGAGTGGCAATTTTTATTATGTTAAATTTATGGTGTCTTATACTACTTAGTTGTTCTCAGTAAGTGTACTCACTACTTATACAAGATGTTTATCGGTAGTTTTTATTTATAAGGTTGTTATGCGTGCAATTGTGATTGGGTCGACGAAACATTTTTTATTTGCCGCATTTTATGGTGCATTAGGTATTGCTTTAGCATTAATTATTACAGGCGTTTGGCTACTTAATGCGCGGCCTAATTTGTCATTATGGCACACAACACATCTTACTTCGGAATATCATCAACAATCAGGTTTAACCGATTTTAGTCAATATTTACAATTAGAAGATAAACTATTTGCTGAAGTCGATCAGCAAGTATACCGCCAATATCAACCTGAAATAGCGTCGCCTATTAATCGTTATGAGCGTCATAGTTTGTCTGACCCTGGATTATGGCAGCAAAATTGGAACCGTTCATTTGAATGGAAAAGTCCTCAAGCTGAGTTTGGTCTATTACTGCTTCACGGTATGTCTGACTCACCCTATGTGCTATCGCATCTTGCACAACACTACCAACATCAGGCACATGTTCTAGGCCTGCGTTTGCCAGGACACGGAACCATTCCTTCCGGATTAACCGATATTACTTGGCCTGATCTTGCTGGGGCTGTGTCACTGGCTGTCGCGCATCTATCTGAACAATTGCCGGGAAAACCCATTTATGTGGTGGGTTTTTCAACCGGGGCAGCGCTGGCATTAAACCATGAGCTTGAGAATATAAGCTTACAAAAGCCGCCAAGCTTTGATGGCATTATAATGTTATCACCCGCTATCGGTCTGGCGCCTATTGCTGCTGGTGCTTATTGGCAAGCACAACTGGGTAAGTTGCTTGGGCAAGATAAACTGTACTGGAACAGTATTCAAACCGAATACGACCCCTTTAAATATCAATCCTTCGCAGTTAATGCTGGTGATGTTGTATATCAGTTAACTCAACGTAATCAGACCTTATTAGCGGCATTGTCAGCGCAACAGTTTACGGCTATCCCACCCATATTAACCTTCCAATCCGTTGTCGATGATACGGTATCTTCACTCGCTGTGGTTGATTTGTTATACCAAAAATTACCCGCAAACAAAGAGCATCAATTAGTGTTATTTGACGTCAACCGAACTCGAAGTAACAACCAATTACTCTTTCAAGACCCATTGGCATCTTTTACGCCATTCTGGCTCGCTGCAACATTGCCTTATCGGTTAAGTTTGCTTGAAAATGATCCCCAAAGTGATCGTTACGTTCAAGTCAGAGAGTTAGCCGATAAATCAATAACGGATAATGTACTAACATTGAGCTTAGAATGGCCTAAAGATGTGTATTCGTTATCTCATGTCGCGTTAAGTTTTCCAATTGAAGATACCCTTTATGGGCCACTCGCGGAAGATAAGCCACAAAAAATTCAGATAGGAAGAGCTATTTATCAAGGCGAGCGAGGTATTTTTAGTGTACCGGCAGATGATATGTTACGGCAGAAATGGAATCCATTTTATCCGTATATGATGAGTCGCATTGATGAGTTCACCCAAGCCCATCAATCCGAGTCAGTTTTAGATAACCAGTCACCAAATATCAGTCAGTAATGATATCAATGATGGTTCTGTTACGTCCCTGTTGCTTTGCTTGGTAGAGGTTCTCATCGGCAATTTTAATCCATTTATCCAGGTCGGCCTCATAATCGGCATTCGCTGTGATAGCACCAATACTGACCATTACTTTGAACGCCTGATTATCTTCGGGCGAGGTGATTTCTAATTGTGACAGTGCTTCTCTAAACCCATTGAGGTGATGTTCTATGTGTAAGGTATTGGATAAGGGTAAAATCAGTAAAAACTCTTCTCCGCCGTAGCGGGCAACAATATCAATGTCGCGTTTAAAGTACTTCTGCAATAATTGCGATACTTTACGTAAACACTCGTCACCAGCCAAATGGCCATAGTTATCGTTAATGGTTTTAAATAAATCTAAATCTAATATGGCCACCGTAATGGTTTGTTCGCTTCGTAAACAAAACTCCAATAGCTCACTGAACTTACGTTCGGCATAACGGCGGTTGTATAACCCAGTTAACGGGTCTCGGTCTACTAACTCGGTGAGTTTTTTATTGGCTTTTTCTAATTCTGCAGTGCGATTGGCAACGGTTTGTTCTAATTCCATTTGATGGGCAACCAGTTGTTCTTTACTGGCCACTAATCGTTGATAAAGGCTGAAGACTTCTCTAGGTGAATTGTCGTCAATGGTCGATACTTTTCCGCTATCAGGTAGGCTAAATTGATTGGCAACTGCTTCTAATGGCACGGTCAATAGTGCACTGAGCTTTGTTGATATATAAAAAGTACATACCAATGACACTAATAACATTATAAAACTAGCAAACATTTGCTCTTCGGCCAGTTTTAATAACGGTGAGAATTCTTTTAAAATATACACAGTCCAACCATTATTTAATTCACGGTGAGTATAAATATACTCAGGCACAATGGAGGTCATTTTGTGAATATTGATAAGCTCTAAGTTGGCATGATAGCCGCCTTTATTGATGACAAAATTAAATTGAGATAGCGGTTTAAGGCTGAGCTTTTTTGAGGCAAAAATAATTTGATTTTTCTCATCGACCATCACCACCGATTCATCATTACTGTATTCACTAACTTGATCAATATGTGAAAAGTAGCTCAAATCAAGCGAGCCTTCTATGATGCCGGCGACTTGCGTATGTTGTTCATCGAGATAAAACGGGGTACTCATAGCGACAATAGCATCATTGCCGAAACCTCGGCCTAAAAAGGCAGATGATACAAATAAGCGACGATTGTAAAATGATTCAATAAAATAATCGCGGTCATTAATATTGATATCCTGTGCTTTTTTGTCGATTGCGATCAGCCTTGAAACCGGGCTGGCATTAACAATTTTAGCGTCAGGATCAGCAATAAGCATGCTGATAAAACTGGGGTAGCTTTCATGAAAGCTCGATAAAATAGCCTGCCATTTTTCCGGCTTATCAGCGATTAGCGTTAATTGATTGGCCGTATTTTGAATAACCGTTTTATGGTTTTCAATATAACTTTGTGTCGACGCTGAAATGTGGGCAACGGCTTCAGTCATGTTTTGTTTTAACATGACTTGTTGACGTTCTAGAGAATAATAATTAAAAATTAACGCTGAAAACAGTAATGTTAACGTCACGAGTAAGGTGAAAAAATAGGTCAATTGCGCGCTTAATTGTCTGCGATGACGATCTTTCACTTTGTCTTTTAAAAACCATAATTTTGGAATAGCTAAAATAAGCAGTGATGCAATACTGGTATAAATAAGACCGTTAATTCCTTGCTTTGAAATGATAAAACCTAAGTGAGAAGGGGGAATATCCATTAAAAAGACGACATATAGATACACTAGTGGTGCACCCAGTAATAACCAATAAGCGGCATCGGCATACAGCGCATAGATGTCACGGCGTCGGGCATATCCTAAAAACAACGCTTCTAGCCCAAAGATTAAATACACATGAGGGCTATCCCATATCAACATTAACCCAGTAGATGCCATCATTGCTGTTAAAAATGCATACCAAGGCCCTAACAAAACAGCCGCAATAACGGTCATCGTATTCCCCAACACAAATTGCACATTGGCAAAAAACTGTATTGGGTAGAAATTGAGTAACAGTCCGATTACCCCCAATATAATCGAGTACAAAAGGTGTTGTTGATTAATGCGTGGCAAGCTCAAAAAATATCCTTATTATCTGTATTTTAGATAGACTTATTCCTTTAAGAACACTTATCTCAGGAAATAGAACTATTTTCAACGCAAACAAAAATTTTTTTGCTATCAAATATTTATTTTTGCCTTTCGTGATGCAGCGCACAGACTCCACAAAGATGTCTTTTTGTTCGACCTTGGTCTAACTTCGTGGCGTGGACAACATGTTTTTCTGGTTTTTATTTTCTCTATTACATTGATATATAAGTGTTTTGTAATATTGGTCAGAGTTTTTATTGATCAAGTACGACTAAGGTCTTGATTGTGGTGCCCCCCTGAGTTGCTAAATTAACAATGACTTTACAAAAAATAACATAGGGGAGTCGCAATGAGTTTTGAAAATAACGATAAGGCAGCGGGTTACTGGCGTGAGAATTTACGTTTAGTACTTAGTTTGCTTGCAATTTGGGCTGCAGTGTCATTTGGCTGCGGCGTTATATTAGTAGATGTGTTAAACGAATTTACCTTTATGGGATTCAAATTGGGTTTCTGGTTTGCGCAGCAGGGTGCAATGTATGTATTCGTGGCGCTGATTTTTGTTTATGTGGCGAAAGCTAATGCATTAGACAAAAAATACAATGTTCAGGAAGACTAAGGGGCACTAAGATGGATGTTCAAACACTTACGTATTTAATTGTTGGCGCAACTTTCGCGCTTTACATCGGGATCGCCATTTGGTCTCGAGCAGGTTCAACCAAAGAGTTTTATGTTGCAGGCGGTGGCGTTCACCCTGTGTTGAATGGTATGGCAACAGCAGCAGATTGGATGTCAGCTGCATCATTTATTTCATTAGCCGGTATTGTGTCTTTTACTGGTTATGATGGTTCAGTGTATCTTATGGGCTGGACTGGTGGTTATGTGCTATTAGCCTTGTGCATGGCACCTTACTTACGTAAATTTGGTAAATTTACTGTTCCTGATTTTATTGGTGATCGTTATTACTCTCAAACAGCACGTACGGTAGCAGTGATTTGTGCCATCTTTATTTGCTTTACTTATATTGCAGGGCAAATGCGTGGTGTTGGCGTGGTGTTCTCTCGCTTCCTAGAGGTTGACGTAGAAACTGGCGTATATATTGGTATGGCGGTGGTGTTCTTTTATGCAGTATTGGGTGGCATGAAGGGGATTACTTACACACAGGTTGCACAGTACTGCGTACTTATCTTTGCCTTTATGGTTCCAGCTATCTTTATTTCGGTAATGATGACAGGTCATATTTTCCCACAAATTGGTTTCGGTGCTGAGATGATCGACGCCGCGGGTAATGGTACGGGAGTATATTTACTCGATAAACTCGATGGATTATCGGCAGAGCTTGGGTTCTCCCAATATACCGAAGGTTCTAAAGGCATGATCGATGTGTTCTTTATCACTGGCGCGTTAATGTTTGGTACAGCAGGATTACCGCATGTTATTGTGCGTTTCTTTACTGTCCCTAAAGTGAAAGATGCACGTATATCAGCTGGTTGGGCATTAGTGTTTATCGCTATTATGTACACTACAATTCCTGCATTATCAGCTTTCTCACGCGTAAACATGATTGAAACCATTAATGGACCAGATTCTACCGGTGTTCCTTATGAAACTGCACCTGAGTGGATTAAAAACTGGGAAAAAACTGGTTTAATCAAGTGGGAAGACAAGAACAATGATGGCAAGATTTTTTACACCAATGGTGAAAAAAATGAAATGAACATTGACCGAGATATCATTGTGTTGGCCACGCCTGAAATTGCTAACCTTCCAGCATGGGTGATTGCTTTAGTTGCTGCGGGTGGTTTAGCTGCAGCATTGTCGACATCTGCGGGTTTATTACTGGTTATTTCAACGTCTGTTTCACATGATTTACTCAAGAAAAATCTGATGCCAGACATTTCGGACAAGAAAGAGTTAATGTATGCACGAATAGCCGCAGGTTTTGGGGTTGTTATGGCTGGTTACTTTGGTATTAATCCACCAGGCTTTGTTGCCGCGGTTGTCGCCATTGCATTTGGTCTAGCTGCTGCATCGTTATTCCCAGCTATTATCATGGGTATTTTCTCTAAAACCATGAATAAAGAAGGGGCTATTTCGGGTATGGTTATCGGCTTATTATCTACTGCGGCTTATATCGCTTACTTTAAGTTTGTTAATCCAGCAGCTAATACATCTGAAAACTGGTTATTTGGTATTTCACCAGAAGGTATTGGAATGATGGGAATGATAGTCAACTTTGTCGTGGCTTTTGCTGTGAGTAAAGTTACCACTAAAATTCCTGATGAAATAGTGGCGATGGTAGAGTCGATTCGTTTCCCTAAAGGATCGGGTGAAGCTCACGATCACTAAGTTATAATCAATACAGCTTAGAAAGGGCGCTTCGGCGCTCTTTTTGTTGGGCTTTAGTCCTATAGGCGTTAAGTGAAATGCTTTGCTATAGTGAAAGTGTTAACCCATGTACCATAGGGAATTAATTAATGGATGCCAGCGAGTTACAACCTGTAGAGCAGTTTTTAGCGCTCCATTCTCCTTTTGATACGCTTCCTCGAGATCTCATTCAATATTGTGCCAAAAAAATTACTGTGGGTTATTACAGTAAAGCGTCTGCATTTGTTGAGTTTGACAAAGATAACCCCAAATTATATCTGGTGCGCAGCGGCGCATTTGAAGTTCGCGATCCTGAAGGTGTGTTGGTCGACCGTGTCGGCGAAGGTGAGTGCTTTGGTTTTTCTACTTTGCTATCGGGTGAAAAAGTGGTTAATAAAGTGGCCATTCTTGAAGACAGTTTAGTTTATCATTTACCACAATCTGTATTTGCCAAGTTGAGATCTGAGCATCGCAGTTTTGATCAGTTTTTTGCCCGCGCTTTTGCTAATCGTTTACGTAATGAAGCTAAATTTACCGCCAAAGACCTGACCACTACGAGCCGCATCACTTCTATTATGTCATCTAGGCCGATTATTATTGACGCCAACGCCAGCGTGATGGATGCAGCCAAACTGATGCGAGAACATCGGGTATCATCGGTATTAGTGATCGATAATCAAAAGTTAACCGGGATTTTAACCGACAGAGACCTGCGTAATCGGATCATTGCCGAAGGGTTAGATTTTAATGCTCTGGTGAGTCAAGCCATGACAATTAATCCAGTCACAACCCATGCCAATGCATTAGTTTTTGAAGCCATGTTGGCGATGAGTGAACATAATATTCATCATTTGCCTGTGGTAGAAGGCAGCCAAGCACTCGGGATGATCACCAGTACTGATATTTTGCGTTCACAAAGCTCACAGCCTTTGCTGTTAATTGGCGAAATTGGCCGCCAAGGCAGCATAGAAAAGCTTATTCACGTGAGTAAACAAATCCCCCTGTTGTTGCAAAACCTCATCAGTGCCGATGCTAGAGCTGAAGAGATTGGCCGTGTGCTAACCTCAGTAACCGATGCATTAACCCGCAGACTGATTGAGCTTAATCAACAAATTTTAGGCCAAGCGCCAATGGCATTTTGTTGGTTAGCGTTTGGTTCACAAGGTCGCCAAGATCAAGTCGCTTGTTCAGATCAAGATAATGGTTTATTACTGGCCCATGAACCTGATGAGTTTGCCGCAGCTTATTTTGACACGTTAACCAAAGCTGTGTGTAAGGGCTTAGATGAATGTGGTTATATTTATTGTCCAGGCGATATTATGGCGCAAAACCCCAAGTGGCGAATATCCCTTGTTAAATGGAAAGGGCTTTTTTCGCAATGGGTTAATACCCCAGAACCAAAAGCATTAATGCATGCAAGCATCTTTTTCGATATGCGACCTGTATTCGGTCCGTTAAACCTATTCAATGAATTACAAGATTCGGTGTTAGCATCAACACAAGACAACGATATTTTCCTTGCCGGTATGGCGGGGAATTCCTTAACGGAATCACCTCCACTGGGTTTTTTTAGAAAGTTTGTTCTTGAGCGTGATGGCAGTGAAGTCAAAGGCATGGATTTAAAGCACAAGGGCAGTGCGCTTATTAATGATATTGCCAGAGTATATGCATTGAGTGCGGGTATTAAAGAGGTGAATACCGCCAAGCGGATCAGGGCGTTAATGGATGCGAATATTATTAATCGCAAAGATGCACTTAATTTGGCTGATGCACATGAGTTTATTGCGCATATGCGTTTATCGAATCAAGGTTACCAAGCAACCCATAATCTGCCGGTGAATAACTTTCTAAAACCACAACATCTCTCTTCGTTAATGCGCCACCAATTACGGGATGCTTTTAAGGTGGTTCATGATGCTCAAGCGGGCATAAAGCTTAAGTTTCTAAGGAGTTTTTAGTGGTTAATCTGTGGTGGATAAAAGCCATATTGTGGCGTAAAAAAATGGCCATACTGCCTTCGCCACTCGATACTTACTTAGACGCGATTATCCCAGCATTAACACAACCATTTCTCGACGCCCCCTTAATGGCGATTGATCTTGAAATGACCGGCTTAAATCCTATTGGCGATCAAGTCATCAGTATTGGTATGGTACCTATTATCAACGGGGGGATCCCGCTTGAAAAGGCACAACATATGATGATTGCCATCAGTGGTAGTGTCGGTCACAGCGCGACGGTTCATGGTATTGTCGATAATCAATTGCATATGGCGTTATCTATTCAAGACGCGATGGAATGGTTTCTCACACAAACGAAAGGTCATATTTTGGTGGCGCATCATGCACCACTGGACATCGAGTTCATTCAGCAGCAATTAATCCGTTGTTTTGGTCAATCTATTCCTATGGTGTTTATCGACACCCTCGCCATAGAAAAAAAACGCTGTTTAATGCAACATTCGGTATTAAAAGAAGGATCGTTACGTTTAGGTGCCAGTCGTGAACGTTACCGTTTACCTGTTTATTCGGCGCATAATGCGCTTATAGATGCATTATCCTGTGCTGAATTACTCTTGGCTCAGGTCGCTGCAATAGGCGATGTAAAAAAACTATCGGTAAAAGACTTAATTAATGTGTTGCGCTAATACACTAAAAAGCCAGTCATCTAGACTGGCTTTTTTAACGCTTAGCTTAAGTTAATTTAAGTTAACTCAATAAGGCTTATTCAGCATCTTTCGCTTTATTGAAAAAGTAATCAACCGCAGGCTTAATTAATTCAAGTGCCGTTTTATCACAAGGGGGTAATTTAGCATCACTAGTATTAATTGGTGTGGTTCGTTCACCCCACTTTAATAGTAATGCGGCAGAAGTTAATCCTGCGCCAAATGCACATGATAAAATCGTTTGTCCTGGGACAATTTTGCCCTGAGATAATGCATCACAAATAGCGATAGGGATGGTGGCTGCAGAAGTATTGCCATAATCAGCGATATTAACGAACGCTTTTTCTTTAGGGATTTTCATCCGGCTCACTAACGTATCGATAATTCGCTCGTTAGCTTGATGCGGGATAACAAAATCGACATCATCTATATTGGTGTTACATTTTTCGAGTACTTTAGCACTTAAGCTTCCCATGCCATGAATCGCACGCTTAAACACATCTTGACCATTAATGTGGATATAAAAATCTAACGAATCGTTATCAAATCTATCCATTTGGGTGCCAAAGTTAGACTTTAAAATATCTCGCCCTTCAGGGTCATTATTTAACTCATAACCTAATACGCCGCCCGGCTGATCGCTTGCTTCAAGAACAACTGCGCCAGCACCGTCACCAAATAATACTGCAGTTTCACGGCGAGACCAATCAAGGTAAAAAGACAGACGTTCAGCACCGATGATCAGAATTTTCTTACTTTGGCCGCTTTTGATCATTGAGCTGGCTAAACCCACACCATACAAAAAGCCACTGCATGCGGCATTGATATCAAATGCACCACATGTAGCGCCAATATTGGCTTGTACCGTTGAAGCAATATTAGGGATCAAGGTATCAGGGCTTGCAGTCGCTAAAATAATTAAATCTAACTCACTACCGTCGATTCCTGCAGCCGCAAGTGCATGCTTAGCTGCAACCGATGCCATTTCAGAAGTGTTAACGTGACTAATGTTACGCTGACGGATCCCTGTGCGAGTTTTAATCCATTCATCCGTTGTTTCCATGAATGTCGCTAAATCAGCATTGGTTAATGTTGCTGGCGGAACGGACTTACCCCAACCGGTAATATGTGCATACTGCATAAAATTCTCTCAATACGTTCAATCGTTAATTAAATTTATTCACAATATCAAGTGCTAAGTATTAAGCGAGCTTAAGCTAAACTCTTGGTATTCATTATTTTTAATAGCCATAACTAAGATTTATTATTGTTTTTATGACTTAATTTTTTGTTCTACTAATTTCTTTATTGAATCAGAGGCATGCAGAATATGCTCTCGCAATAAAGTTGTCGCCTTTTCTATATCTCGATTCTTGCATAACTCAAGTAACACTCTATGCTCTCTTTCAGCGATAGGGATCCCACCAGTAAACAGCAACTGTAGACGAATATAGCGATCACAATTTGTGTTTAGACCGTTTACCACATCCATTGTATGAGGGCGATTAGCCGCTTGGTATAAACGAGTATGAAATCTTGTATTCAGTTCACTCCAACTGGCTACAGACTCTTTCAGTTTAAATGCTAACTCAAGTTGAACGAGCACCATTTCAGCTTCAGCAAGATCATTATCAGACAATTTAGGAATTGCCTTAGCTAATAAATCTGATTCTATCATTGCACGTAATTCAAATAACTCAGTGACTTGCTCAACTGATAACAGAGTTGCGGTTGCACCTTTATGTGGTTCGAAATTGATTAAACCTTCTGCTTCTAATTGTACTAGAGCTTCACGCACAGGAATGCGACTCACGTTCAATTGCTCTGCGATAGCAGATTGTCGAAGCGGTTCACCTCCCTGAATATCACCAGAAAGGATCTGTTCACGAAGCGCCTCAACAACAAGTTGCGTTCGAGTTTTATGAATAATAGGAGGTATATTGCTCATGTATTCTATAATAATCACTAATATCTTCGAGCAAGGGTACCGCTTAGAGGCCGCTTTATAAAGTGAAACCTATACAATTATGCATATAAAGGTGGTAATTAAACAAATTAATAAAAATATCCAGATTGTCTGGCCCCAAATTCATCTCAATGGGATAATCACCCCAGTATAGCGTTTAAGGAGTGTTAGATTGAATAAAGCAGTATTTCTCGATCGTGATGGCGTGATCAATAAAGATAATGGTTATGTCCATACTGTGGACGAGTTTGAATATATAGAGGGTGTATTTGAAGCGTGTTTAGCGTTAAAGCAGAAGGGTTACCTATTAGTCGTTGTCACCAACCAATCTGGTATTGCTCGTGGCATGTACAGTGAAGATGATTTTCATCATTTAACAGAATGGATGGATTGGAACTTTGCCGATAAAGGTGTCGATCTTGATGGTATTTATTATTGCCCACATCATCCAGAAAAAGGCCTAGGCGAATACAAGCAAGATTGTGAGTGTCGTAAACCGAAACCAGGTATGTTAACCACTGCCGCTGAATTCTTGAAAATAGACATGAGCCAATCTGTGATGGTTGGGGATAAGGCTGATGATATGCGCGCAGCAAAAGCCGCTGGAATCAATACCACTATTTTGGTTCGCTCAGGTAAAGTAGTCGATGAAGCGGGTATTAATCTTGCTAGTGCCGTGGTTGATAGCATTGCTGATGTACCGAGTTTATTAAATCAATTACTGTCATAGTCTACAAATCCCTCATCAAACCGATAAGCGAAAGTGTCTGTTTATTGCCGATAAGCAAAAAATATCTCCTACCTGTTCATATATAAGCATTAACCTACTTATATATGAACATCGGTTGACTGTTATCCATCTATAAACCGCTTTCTTCGTTTTGCTTTTGCTGCCAGTAAAATTAAAAATACCTATATCTTGTGTGTTGAGACGAATATACAGTTGAGTTAACACTGTATTAACCTTGCTTGAGTAAATATTTAGCTTCAACAAGCCAAATTAGCTACTTAAATCTCAATGAAGCACATCTTAAGCCTTCTATAAGCAGGGAAAATATATTCAAGGTCTACTGTAGTTGGCCGTTTTTGTTCGTAAATACAGCAAAAACATCCTTAAATGTGGCTTTGAGTTTAAATAGTACGCAGTTGAGTCTTAATCGTCATAAAAACTTTAAAAAGCGCTTGCGCTATAAAATGTTTTCCCTATAATACACCCCACTGACACGGAACACGGCGTCTAACGCAAGTTACCAGGTCCGCTCTTTAACAATTTATCAAGTAATCTGTGTGGACATTCACAGGTATTGAGTTATTCGAAATTGTCTTCTGTTCTTAGGAATGTTGGCAATCAAAAAATTTACACTCAATGCAACGATGAATGTTCATAGTAATATGTACAAAGACTTATTTCACTTCGGTGAGATAAGCAATCAGAATTCATTGAGCCGAATCGTAAGATTCAAAAAACTTTAATTGAAGAGTTTGATCATGGCTCAGATTGAACGCTGGCGGCAGGCCTAACACATGCAAGTCGAGCGG